>Ga0315320_10001058_pt1 | contig 22720 bp, 21 predicted proteins | sample M140m21515metaG_FD_203458 | JGI IMG/M metagenome (GOLD analysis project Ga0315320, IMG submission 203458) | Ammonia-oxidizing marine archaeal communities from Monterey Bay, California, United States - M1 40m 21515 | ecosystem: Environmental > Aquatic > Marine > Coastal | place: USA: California... | reverse complement strand
TCACAAGATGAACCCGAACTGCCCCTCACTCGGTCACCGCACGAGCCTCCTGACTGACGCCATTCTGACCGACACGCTGCCCATACTGTGACACCGATACTCGACAACAAACCCCACGACGACAAGCCTGGACAAGGCGTCGATGTGAGGCCAATATGAGCCTCAATGCACAAGACATCGCCGCGGCGACAGTGGCCGTAGAGTTGGTCACCTTCTGTGTTCTCGATGCTGACCTCAAGGTCCGACTTCACCGCCGAGACGAGCAGCCCTTTGAGGGCACTTGGGCTCTACCGGGTGGCGGAGTGAGGATCTCTCACCAGGGCACACAGGGCGAGAACCTCGAGGACGCCGCTCGCCGCGCACTGACCGAGAGCACGGGTATCGAGTCGGCACATATCGAGCAGCTGTACACATTTGGCAGGGCAGGACGGGTTCCCGGCACTCGGGTCATATCGGTGGCGTGGTGTGTTCTACTGCCGCCCGACCGGGCTCAGATAATCAGCAAGTCAGAGTCATCAGCATGGTTCAGCGCCTCTGAGGATGTTCCCTGGATGCGTCTCGCCTTCGACCACGCTGAAATTCTCCAGATGGGAGTCGAGAGACTGCAGAGCAAGCTCAACATGGCCGGTCTCGCCTTTGAGCTGGTCCCTGAGACCTTCACGGTCGCAGAACTACGAGATGTCCATGAGGCCGTACACGGAAAGTCTCACGACCACAGAAACTTCCGCCGACGGTTTCAGCGCATGGTGGCTGATGGTCTCGTGCTCGAGGCCCCCGGTCGCCGTCACCTGGGAAAATCAAGACCGGCAAAGGTCTGGCGGCTCGGGTGCCGGCTACCCGTCATCACTTAGTGGCACTGGCCGGTTAGCATTGCAGCATGTGGTTGATTCGCTTTCATGACGGAACGCTGGTGGTCGAGGGTGGTGACCTCGAGCTACTGCCGCCAGGCTTCCAGATGGACGATCGCATCGGGCATCCTCGTGGACCTGCTTGGCTGTACCCGGCAACCGTGACCGCAGCGCGAGCATTCCAGATTCCCTACACAGACGACGCTCAAAAATACACACGACTCAGTCAGATAAGCCCACTCACCGACAGAGTGCCGCGCGACTATCAGCGAGAAGCCGTCGATGCATGGCACCGCGCTGGGCGCCGAGGCAGCGTGATCTTGCCGACAGGATCAGGCAAGACCTTCGTGGCTGAGCTGGCCATTGCCGAGACAGAGCGTGCGGCCCTGATCATCGCGCCCACACTCGACCTCGTCGGTCAGTGGCACGAGGGACTCAAGGCCACATTCGGCTGCCCAGTCGGCATGCTGGGCGGGGGACACCATGAGGTTGAGGACATCACAGTCTCAACATATGACTCTGCAGCAATCCACATGGGCCGCTACGGCGACCGCTTCGGGCTCCTGGTCTTCGATGAGGTTCATCACCTCGGTGCACCCGGCTACCTCACCGCCGCAGCAACCTCGATTGCTCCATATCGGCTCGGCCTCACCGCCACCTGGGATGCTGAGGCTGAGCGGGAAGATGCCGTGATCGAGGTGCTGGGCGACATCGTCTACGAGAAGGGGATCACCGAGCTCTCTGGTGAGTTCCTCGCCGACTATGAGACCGTCCGCATAAAAGTCAGCCTCAGCCCAGATGAGCAGTCCCGGTACGAAGACGCTCGCGGGCTCTTCAAGGCCTTTGTTGCATCCAAGCGAATCCCCCTGGGCTCGCCGCGAGGCTGGCAGACCTTCTTGCGACATGCCGCCCAGTCAAAGGCTGGACGTGCTGCCTTCCAGGCCTATCAAGAGTCGCGTAAAATCGCCCACGGCACCGAGCAGAAGCTGGACGTTCTGTCTCGACTGCTGACCGATGAGCATGGACGTAGGACAATTGTGTTCACTCACGACAACGAGACGGCATACAAGGTAAGTCGACTGTTTCTCGTGCCCTGTATCAGTCACCAGACAGACATCAAGGAGCGCAGAGCCATCCTCGATGCCTTCGAGAAGGGGGTCTTGCCCGTGATTGTCACCAGTCGTGTCCTCAATGAGGGTGTCGATATGCCAGCAGCCGAGGTGGCCATCGTCCTGAGTGGAACCGGGACCGTCCGCGAGCATGTCCAGCGACTCGGTCGAATCCTCAGGCCAGCCAAGGACAAGCAGGCAATTCTCTATGAGGTCGTCGCCGCCGACACCTCCGAAATGAACACCAGCAGTCGGAGGCGAAAACACGATGCTTACCGGTGAAATGGTGCGCGTACGGATCGTAAAAAAGTCCGTTGTACCATCATTTATTGACGCGTCTTCGACTCGACACATGGGTCGTGCTGAGACCCTCACAGGACTCATGAGCGAGGCCCTCGAGCACGGCTGGACTCGCGGGCGCATCGATGGAGCGGTGCGCGATCTCTGCGGGGGTGATGTCGACCATAAGATCACCAAGGGAATGGCCAAGCTCTTGATGGACAAGGGAGACTTCGAGACCCAGTCTCCCATTGCGCCACAAGAGCTCCGGTGGGCTGTCTTCTCTGAGGCCGCCCAAATGGGTCCCATCACTCTCAAGACGGGCACGACTGCCGCTGATGTCCTCTCGAAGGTGGCGGGGGACCTGGGCACAACATCAGAGGCCGTCGCCGGTGGCATGTACGCCGACCTGAAGGACCACCAGGTACTCTCAGCCGCCTCAATTCCGGAACCACAAGTACTCCTACATCGATACAACACGGCGCTCGTGCAGTCTGTATTGCTCAAGGCGAGTCACATACAGGTTAGTCTTACACAGCCAAACCCCAAGTATGTACGACAGATCATGCGGTATCTGAAATTCTACCAGCTGATGTACCGCGTGACCCACAATGGAGACTCAATTTGCTTTCACATTGATGGTCCGCAGAGCCTGCTCAAGCTCTCTACACGCTACGGTATGCAGCTCGCGAACTTCTTTCCCGCAGTGCTCCTACAGCCAGGCTTGTGGACGGTCCATGCGGAGGTTCTCTGGGGTCGAAAGCGCAAGTTCAAGAAAATCCTCGACCTCGACAGCGAGTGTGGGCTCGTGAGCCACTACAGAGACACGGGGACGTGGACATCAAGGACTGAGACCTGGTTCATGGAGCGCTTCGAGAAGCTCGACACCGGGTGGACAGTCGGACCTGGTGAGCCCATCGACCTCGGAAATCAGACCATGGCAATACCCGACCTCACCTTCAGAAAAGATGGCAGGGTCGGCCACCTTGAGATCATGGGCTTCTGGAAAGCGAAGCACCTCAAGGATCGGGTCGCAGAGCTCCCTGACAATGTAATTGTCGCAGTAAGCTCCAAGCTGAAGGGCGAGAAGGCCAGCCTCAGCAAGTCACTCGAAGCCAAGGTGATCCGCTTTGCAGAGGTCATACCTCCCGCAAAGGTCGTCGCACAACTCGAGGCCTCCGCACGCTGAAGCGCTATACTTCGCCAATGCTGACATTCATTCTTGCCTTCTCGCTGGGCTGCAACATGGGCACTCCAGCACCCACGGTGGAGCTCAAGCCCATCGCACCCAAGACGATTGAGCCCCGAAAGAAGCCCAGGAATGCCTCGGCAGCAACGGACACAGGTGGAACGATCGAGGATCTCATCAGAGAGATCGACTACAAACCGGAGCGGCCGACACCATTCGCGGACATCGAGGTTGTGGTCGATGTCGAGCGCGGCGACGCCTACGTCGACATCGACGTGAGCTGGCGCGTCAACGACAAGACACTCATTGCCCAGACCTCAGAGGTGCTTCCGCATCGCTACTTTGAGAAAGGAGATGCGGTCACTGCAACCGTGACCGTCACAAAGGGCGATGAGGAGCAGGTACTGGAGGCCCACACTGTCACTGTGGCCAATACACCGCCACGCATTCTCACCAACCCGAACACCCTCTCTACGCTCGATGGCTTCCGAGTTCGCGCTGAAGATCCAGATGGCGGGAGGGTGACCTACCACCTGAAGGGAGGGCCCCCTGGCATGAGCCTCGGCGAGAAGACAGGCGTGGTGAGCTACAAGCCGAGCAAGACAGCTGAAGGCGGTGCCTACGGAATCGTCATCATCGCCCGAGATGAGGACGGTGCTGAGAGCGAGTGGCGCTTCAGTATCGATGTAAGCCCGGGCTCAGACAGCGAGACTGCAAAGGCTGAGCGTGCAGCAAGACGAGCCGAGGCAGAGGCTGCACGAGATGCGAAACGGGCAGCACGAACAGCGCCGCCAGAGGACGAATAGACTCTCAGCAGCCAAACGTCGCGCGCAGCAACCGCACACTCTCCTCTACATTCTGTGTCCCATCAATAATCAGACTGGCTGACGTCTTGCTGGGCTGAACAAAGCGGTCATGGTTTGGCTTCACCGTGGCCGCGTACTGGGCCATGACACTCTCGACCGTGCGTCCGCGCTCTGCGACATCACGGGCTATCCGTCGGTCCAGACGCGTCTGCTCTGGCGCCTCTACAAAGACGGTCAGATCGGCAAGCGCCACTAGTCTCGGCTCTGCGAGAACGAGGATACCCTCGACCACAATTATTGGCGCGGGATCCATCTGCTCTTGTTCTCTTGTACGCGCATGGGATGCAAAATCATACACAGGGATTTCTGTGGGCCTCCCTGACTTCAGTGATGTCACATCATCAATCAATCTCGCGGTGTCCAGCGCATCCGGATGATCGAAGTCGTGGCCCCGAGGCTGTGGGGCATCAAAGTAATAGCGGTCATGCCCCACATGAGCAGCCCCTGTCTCCTCTACAAATCGCGAGACTATCGTGCTCTTCCCGCTCGCAGTGCCGCCAGCAATGATCAGTATTCGAGGCGCTTCAGTACTCATCTGTGGCACCGCTGATGCGTACCGTCGCATTCAGACATGCACCGGGATGGAGCTCTACAATTGCCGCGTCGAGATGCCCGTTGATGACACCTGTGCTCTCCACAACCAGCGTGTCTCTGACCCGAAGCTTCCCGGTTATTCGACCGGAAACGATGGCTCGAGCGACATCCAGCTCTCCCTCAATTCGCCCCTCGGTACCCACCTCGAGTACATCTTCGGTGTACAAGCGCCCATCGAATTGTCCATCTACTCGGACCCGTCCCTCAAAGGTCAGATCTCCGTCCCAGTGGGTTCCCGGACCCATCACTGTGAGCGGCGGCTCGAGCTTGGCTCCCTTCATCTACTGAACCTGATTCGCGTCCGTGCGCGCCAGCCAGTCGACCAGACGCGTCAGATCTTCCTTGGAGTGGTAGTCGATGACAATCCGACCCTTCTCTCCACGAGAATTGGTCTCGATGTTGACCCGAGTTCCAAGCGTGGACGTCAGCAGTGCCGTGGCATGCCGATACTGAGTTGGTGACTTGCTGGACGGGCGTGAACCCTTGAGCATCTTGGCGACCAGGCGCTCAGCACCACGAACACTGAGCTCGTTCTTGATGATCTCAGCCAGCGCGCGACGCATCCTGGTCTCGTCAGCAAGCGACAAGAGCGCCTTGGCATGACCGGCACTGATGGCGCCACCACGCAGCTCAATCATCACAATCTCTGGAAGTCGGAGGAGCCGGATGGCATTGGCGACAGTCGTGCGGTCCTTACCGACACGCTTGGCGACCTCACCCTGCGTCAGACTGAAGTCCTCGATCAGGCGCTGATAAGCCAGGGCCGTCTCGAGGGGATCAAGATCCTCTCGCTGAATGTTCTCCACCAGAGCAAGCAGCAGCTGGCTGCGGCTGTTGACCTGATCATGCACCCAAACCGGAACCTCTTCGAGGCCCGCGAGACCACTGGCGCGAAGACGTCGCTCACCAGCAATGAGGACATAGCCACCGTTCTCTTCAGGGCGCACCAGCAGGGGAGTGATGACCCCGTGCTCAGAGATCGATGATGCCAGACTCTCCAGCTCCGCTGCATTGAAGCGCATGCGCGGCTGCTCAGGGTTGGGGCGAACCTGGTCGAGAGGCACCATACGGAGCGCTCCACGCTCACCGGTGACCGCAATCTTTGCGGGGCGCCCAGGAGACTCAAGGATGTCGGACGGAATGAGTGCGGCGAGACCGCGACCGAGACGAGACCGGCTCATGATGCCTCCATCTTCAGAACGTTGTTCTTCTTGCTGACGCCATCGGCAGCGTTGTCTGTGCTCTCCTCTCGTCGACCCATACGATCGAGGAGCTCAAGCGCCAAGTTGGTGTAGGCCACCGCACCCCGACACAGGGGGTCATAAGCATGCACAGGCTTTCCAAAGCTGGGCGCCTCGCCCAAGCGAACATTGCGCGGAATCTCAGTCTGATAGACCTCGTCTCCGAACACCTCACGGAGCTGATCAACCACGTCCCGACACAAGCGTGTGCGGCGGTCAACCATGGTCAAGACAATGCCCTCGCGGCTCAGATTGCGATTGAGTCCGCCCTTCTGAATCTGGTTCATCGCACGAAGCAGCTCACTCAAGCCCTCCATCGCGTAGTACTCAGCCTGGACAGGAATCAAGACCCCATCGGCAGCAGCCAGACCATTGATCGTCAGCATATTGAGCGCAGGTGGGCAATCGATGATCACAAAGTCATAGGGCTCAGAAAAGGCATCAAGCGCGCGCTTGAGCCGATACTCGCGGCGGCTGGCCTCTACAAGCTCAATCTCAAGTCCGATGAGCTCGCGTGTTGCAGGCAACAGATGAAGCCCATCCACACAGGTCGGCACAACAGCCTCTGGCAGATCTCGGAAGCCCAGCATGACATCGGCCACACCCAGGTTGACCTCAGACTTGGGGACAGAGAGTCCCGAAGAGGCATTCCCCTGCGGATCTAAGTCCACGAGGAGGACCATGTAGTCTTCGAGCGCGAGCGCAGTCGCGAGATTGACAGCAGTGGTGGTCTTGCCGACCCCACCTTTTTGGTTGGAGACAGCGATGATGCGAGACATGAAATCCACGGGTTTGGCGGGAGGTGTGGGCTCCACAGAACGTGGAACGGCGGGGAACACTCGTGATCTGGACGGGGGGACCGCCCTGAGTGTGACCCGATGATATCGACAAACTCTTGACCATGCAAGCGATTCTGAGCCATTCCGAGCACTTGATGAGCGCCAGACCGGCAGGCCGTGGAACAAGCGCGGAACATCCGCGGGGAACATCAGTGGAACACTGCGAAGTCAGTCTGGCCTGAGCCCGTTACAGTGATGACTTCACAAAGGATGCCTCATGGGGCGACCCTCCTCTCTCAACCCGAGCTCAAGCGCCTCACTGTCTTCAGGGTGTGGGTGTCACTTGAGCTCAGCATAGCGGGAGGGCTGCATGCCGAAGAAGCAATGGATCGCAGAGACCCCGTGGCTCATCGGTGTGGTCTTGGGTCTCATCGGTCTGTGGTGGCGCGGCCACGCCTTTGTGCCTCTGCCTTTCCTCTCTTCTTACGACTGGATGGAGTACATACCGAGCGCATGGATGGTGACCAATGGCGTCGATCTGGGAGGCTATGCGACCTGGAGAAACCCGCTCTACCCAGCCATCCTCGGCCAACTTGGCGAGGTGGTTGGCTACAACGAGGCCACCTGGCTCCTCTCCAGTCTCTGCATGAGCGCAACGGTCTTTTCAGCGGGGCTGGGTGCGCGGGCGCTGGCCACCCCAGCTGCGGGCATGGTCGCGGCCATCACCATCCCGTTCATCAACCCCTGGGCTGAAGCCAGCCGCTGGGCCACCCTGTACCCCATGCTCACCGCAACCACCGGACTCGCGCTGGGCTGTGGTGCCGCCTACTCACGCTGGGGACATCCAATCGCTGGAGCTGTCGCCGCAACCGCCGCGGGCATCGCACTGGGCATCGACTTTCGCGGCATCGCTCTTGTTGTCGCAGTATCTACTCTGCTCCTGTTCGGGCTCTGGCGGCACCGTGATCTGCGCGGTGCTGCTGTGGCGCTGTTGCTGCTCACAGCGGGACCTCTGCTGAACCAGAGCGTGTCAGTGAGTCACCAAAAGGAGACCGCTACAGCCGTCCAGACACAGCGAGCCCTCGAGGTCGAGCTCGCCATCACGAGCGGAAATATGGATCTGGTTCGTTCCTGCCGGGATGAGCCAACCGATGCTGCCTACCCGACCCTCTCTACCCTCACGCGACCGTGCGCCTGGGCCTTCATTCGCGACAACCTCGACCGCTTCAAGGATCAAGCGCCTTTCGGTGTCGGCGCCACCCTGTGGGCCTTACCCCTGCTGCTGCTGGGTGGCGGCCGCGGCTGGAGGGCGAGCCTGACGAGCATCTTTGTCTTCGGGGCTGCCTTGGGGGCAATGTTCTTGATGTCGGTGTGGGCACGACTGAACGTTCACCATTTTGTACAGTTTGCCGCACCCATCGCGATGATTGTGCCCGTGGCCATCATGAAGGCGGTCGGGACCTTCTCACCCCAGGCCCTCAAGCAGGCACTCGGCGGCGTACTCGGTGTTGGCGCAACCATCGTGGTCGTTACTCTGGGCCCATGGGCCGGAAAGCCCGTCGATGATCTCGCGACGGCTGAGCAAAACCAGCTGCTGGGCTGGATGCTCGCAGGAGTCGAGCTCCACTTTGATGCCAAAAACGGCGATGTCTTGCTGGACTGCTCTGGGCTGGGCATCGAGGCTGCGCTACTCCCGCGCAGACTCAACAACGGCCCCCCCAACTTTAAGCCTTCTGCGCTCAATGAGCGCTGCCAGTCCTGGATGAGCAGGCCGCCGAATGCCGAAGGTCGAGTCTGGATGATGACACGCCAAGAGCCCGGATTCACGGGCCCACCGAGCCCACCGTGGGTCCAGGTCGAGGCCTGGATCGACGGTCCACGCAGGACATGGCTGTGGATGCGGGTTGACAGCCCCTGAGCCCAGCCGTAGGTTCGAGCATGGTTCAGGGCACCATCTCCGTCATCATTCCCGCCTACAACGCGGCGGACACACTCGTGCGCTGCCTGGGTGCAGTCTGCGGACAGGACGACGACGACTTTGAGGTCCTCGTCATCGATGATGGCTCATCAGATGCCACCAGCGCGGTCCTCAGCAAGTTTGATGTGATCGCCCTCCGCAACGACAATCAACGCGGACCTGCGATCAGCAGAAACAGAGGTGCTGACGCCGCACGCGGCGCCTTTCTTGTCTTCACAGATGCGGACTGTGTGCCTCCCAGCCACTGGCTAAAAGACATCAGAAAGTGGCTCGAGGTCGCACCAGTAGTCTGCGGAACATACAGGCCCGCACCCTGGCAAGGACCGCTGGGTCGCTTCGCCAATCTTGACTGGTACCTGTATTGGTTCCGCTTTATCCCGGCCGAGACGGACTCTTTCTCGATGGGGAACGTGGCCTTTCACCGCGACGTCTACTTCGATCGGGATCGCCTCGAAGAGCACTTCTTCCACCGGCTCGCTGCCGCTGAAGACACCATCGTTGCGATGACGATTGCTGAGCAGCACAGGATCTTGAGCACCGAGCGGCTCTGGGTCTTGCACATGCACCGCGAGAAGCTCTCCGACTACATCAAGAAGCACATCACGACAGGCTACTCCCGCACGCTCCTCTCCCTCGCGTTCCCTCAGCGGAAGCTCTTCGCAGCCCGCGACATTCGCCTGAGCTTTGTCTTCAGTCAGCTCCTGACCACCATATTCATTGTCCTCGCCGCGGCAGCCGTGCCCATAGCGGGACTGATCCCACTGCTCACGAGCCTCGGCCTGTACACACTTGTTCAAGCCTCTCCACTCCTGGCAATCGCTCGGGCTGAACCGAAGCTCGGCTTTCTGGTGATGAGCTATGGACTCTTCTTCATCAGGAATCTGTCTTGGCTCGCAGGACTGTTGAAGGCGCTCGTCTATGTGCTGCAGTCTCCGCCAGAGCTTGATGCCGCAGCGCGCTGGCGAGCCCACCGACACGAGGATCGCCATCAGCCCACCGTCGTCGCCACGGAGCCTGAGCCGGATCCCGATCAAATCGAACCAGCCAAGGCCGAATCAGCGCATTAGAGGCCCTATCTACTTGATTATCAGGAGCATCTGATGGAAGACGAGTACGTACCGAGCAACCAGATTCGCATCAAGAAGAGCACCGCGTTTGCGATGATCCTCATCGCCAGCATCATGGGCGTCATCGGCGGCACTATCGCATACGATATGTTTGCTGAGCCCGTGGTCGTGATGCCTGCACCTGAGGTCATCAAAGAAGAACTCACAGAGTCTGAGCTTCGCATGCTCGCCAAGGACCTGATCGCCAACGAGGCCGAGCGTGCGCAGGCCGCCATCAATCGCGTCAACAGCCTCCAAGATGAGCTCGCAGCCAAGGAAGCTGAGCTGAAGCAGCTGAAGGGTCAGAAATCCAAGAATGCTGCTGCACGCAGCCGACTGGGTGATGAGATCGCCTTCTTGCGTGTCCAACTCGCCAGCGCTGAAGAAGAGCGTGAGGCGCTGCGGGTTGAGCTCAAGCAGACCATCAAGGAGCTCGACTTCCAGGTATCTCAGAGCAAGAAATACAAGCGCAAGGCCAAGCGCTACAAGATGGAGTCGACCACCAACCTCTGGAGTGCCTTCTTGGCCAACGCCAAGGTCAAGATCTGCAACAGGGGCACCAAGAAGCGCCACGCCAAGTGCAACGCTGCTGTCGAGGAAGCGCTCGCCAATCAGATGCGCGCACGCTTCACGGTCTGCGTCGACACCTATCAGTCCGTTCCAGTGCTGAAGCAAGCCAAGAAGGGTGATGCCGTTCCGCGCTACTCAGCCAAGCTGAGCGAGGACAACAAGTTCACCAAGAAGGGCTGGTATGTACTCTTCTGTGATCCGACCCTCCCTGAGGCGGGCGACAGAGACCTCGAGGGTGACGATGTTCCGACCTGGAAGTCCACCTACGGCGTCGATGAAGAACTCGGCATGGACAACAACGGAAGCACAGCCCCCTCGAACGGTCGCGACGAGGATGAGCCCATCGACGATGAGCTGGATCTGGATGACATCGAGCTGGACTTCGAGTAGTCAAGCCCGCGCGAGTACCGTCCGCGTCCTGAAGCCATCGGTGGCAGGATAGCGGTGACTCTCGCGTTGTACCCAGCCCTCGACAGGGGCCATCTCGTCGCCAGTCAGCAGCACAGCTACACCGTCCGCTCGGAGCAACCTGTCTGCATCCTGTAGATACTCAAGGGGTGGGCGATAGGCGCGGCTAATTACCCCGTCAAAGCCGGGCTCCAGAGCCTCTGTACGTCCGTGAAAGATCGTCACGTTAGTGAGTCCAGCTGCCCGAATGACCTGACCGAGGAACAGCGCACGCTTCTGACGACTCTCGACCAAGGTCACGTGAGCCCCTGGGTGTCGCGCAGCGAGTGCCACACCTGGAAACCCGGCTCCGCTGCCCAGATCTGCCCACTGACCCTCAGCAGCCAGACCATCCACAGCACCCGCAGCATCGATAAAGTGGTCCTCAGCTGGGCCAGGGCCCACCAAGTTCATCGCCGTTCTCCAGCGCTCTAAGAGCTCGAGGTGTGCCCGCTCTTCCGGCGTCCACTTCATCCTGCCCGCCGTCGCGCCAGAAGCACCGCCAACATATCGATGGCGGCTGGCGTAATGCCAGGCAAGCGTGCAGCGGCGCCGAGCGTCTTTGGTCGGGCCTCCCGCAGGCGCTCCGCCACCTCACTGGAGATTCCTGGTGCATCGAAGTCCATGTCTGAGGGAATCTCCACCGCCGCCATCTTGCGGGTTCGCTCAGCACGAGAGGCCTCGCGACTCAGGTATCCAGCGTACTTGATGTCCGTCTCGACCTGCTCAGCTGTGCTCGCGTCCAGCGCCGGCACATTCTCAATCAGATCAGAGAGATTCGACCAGTGGATCGTCGGCCTCCGCAGCAGCTCCGCGACCAAGAGCGGCTTGCGCGGTACCGATTCACCTGCAGCCTTAAAGCGGCGGGCTGTCGCCGCATCCGGGCGAACCTGCGTCTGCTCACACCATGCCTGGATCTCTTCAATGCGCTGGAGCTTGTCCTCAAAGCGGGACCAGGCCTCATCAGAAACGAGCCCCAGAGATCTGCCCAGCGGCATCAACCGGCGGTCAGCATTGTCTTCACGAAGCAGCAGGCGATGCTCGGCTCTGCTGGAGAACATCCGGTAGGGCTCTCCACCCACACCGCGTGTCACCAGATCATCGATGAGCACACCGATATAGGCCTGATCGCGACCGATCACCATGGGCTCACCGCGAGCGGCTGAGACACCGGCGACTAAACCCTGAGCTGCAGCCTCTTCATAGCCGCTGGTTCCATTGACCTGGCCAGCCAAATACAGCCCCGGAATGCCTTGATGCTGCAGGCCGTGGTCGAGGTCTCGCGGGTCGGCAAAGTCGTACTCGACGGCGTAGCCTTGCTGCAGAATCTCCGCGCGCTCGAGGCCGACGATAGAGCGCACCATGGCAAGCTGTACATCTGCCGGAAGGCTCGTGGATAGACCGTTGACGTACACCCGGTGTGTATCGAGACCCTCCGGCTCCAAGAAGAGCTGGTGCCGATCTCGCTCAGCGAAGCGAACTATCTTGTCTTCTATGCTCGGACAGTATCGCGGCCCGCGACCTTCAATCTGACCGGAAAACAGCGGCGAGCGGTCGAGACTCGATCGAATCAGCTCGTGGGTAGCCGTGTTGGTATAGGCGATGTGGCAGTCGATCTGGGGAAGACGGCTGCGGGGAGGATCAAAGGAAAAGTGCCCCTGAGGCTCTGTCTCCTCCTGGGCTTCTAAGCGGTCCCAGTCGATGGTCCGTCCATCGAGACGCGGGGTCGTGCCCGTCTTGAGGCGACCCAAGCGAAGACCGAGGGCCTTGAGACGAGCAGCAAGCGTCGTGGCTGCAGCCTCTCCGACGCGTCCGCCCTCCACCTGCTCATCTCCACAGTGCATCACTGCCGACAAGAACGTCCCTGTGGTGAGAATCACAGCCTCCGCCCGATAAGTCTGACCATCTCCGAGGACGACGCCGACGACTCGCTGCCCCTCGACCATCAGATCTACAGCCTCACCTGCGATGACCTGAATGCGAGACTCAGCATCGATCTCTGCCCGCATCTGTACTGGGTAAAGATCAATGTCAACCTGCGCTCGACTCGCTTGAACCGCGAGGCCCTTGCGGGTGTTGAGGCGCCGGAATTGAATTGTCGTGCGATCAGCCACACGACCCATCGCACCACCTAAAGCGTCTATCTCTCGGACCAAGTTGCCCTTGGCCAGACCACCGACCGCCGGATTGCAGGACAGTCGACCGATGTGATCATGAGACATCGTCACCATGGTCACGGAGCGGTCCAGTCGTGCTGCAGCCAATGCGGCCTCACAGCCCGCATGGCCCGCACCAACAACGACGATGTCACATGACTCAGTCACAGAGACTCCTGATCGCCCTGCTAACCCACTCTCCGGGTAGGATGGGGTATGCACCTCCGCTTGTCCCTGCTGCTCCTGATTGGACTGTTCCTTCCGTTCGCGGAAAAGCCGGTGCATATCGATGATGCAAACTTCTTGGCGATGGCACGTCAGGCCGCTGAAAATCCGTGGAAGCCGCACGACTTCATGATCAACTGGCAGGGAAGTACAGAGTCTGCGCTGCAGGTACTCTCCAACCCGCCTGGAATCGCCCTGTGGCTCGCGCCAGTGTCATCCGCTTCTGTGCTCTGGCTCCACCTCTGGATGCTCCCATGGCTCATCCTGGCGGCTTGGGGGGCGGCACGACTGGGCGCACGCATCGCAGGCCAGCCAGCGGCGGCAACGCTCCTCATCGTCGGCGCACCGATCTCGATGATCGCCACTCAGGCGCTCACTCCAGATCTGCCTCTGCTGGCCCTCACCTTAGCGGGCATGGCTGGGCTGATTGACTCCGATGAGTCCATGGAGAAGCGGTGGCCTGCGGCGTTGATGCTGGGCCTCACGGTCTGGTTTCGATACAGCGGCATTGTGCTAATTCCGCTTGCCTTTCTCTGGGCATGGCTGCACAGAGACCGTCGCGCTGCGATCCGACTCGGCGCCGCAGCTTCACTGCCTCTGCTGGTCTTGGTGGGCCACGATCTGCTGGCCTATGAATCGATTCACCTGCTGTCGATGGTGGACTTTCAGTCGACTGCCAACGGGCCTGGATCCATTGCACACAAGGCCATTGCGACCCTCGCGGCTCTCGGGGGTGCAGCAGCGCTACCTATCTTGGCGCTGTCACGCCCACGACGAGCGCTTGCCGGCGCGATCACAGGGGGACTGCTCGGATTCGCCGTCGGGACATCATTCGGACAGACTGCAACCCCGCTCCTCGCCACCGTGATGTTCTCAGCTGCAGGCGGAGCGTCCCTCGCAGGCGCGGCGCGACTCGAAGACCAGCTCGACCGATTTCTATGGGCCTGGCTCGGCATGGGTCTCATCTTTCTCCTCGGACTTCGCTTCAGTGCCAGTCGATACTTGATTCCATTCTTTGCTCCAGCACTGCTGCTGAGTCTTCGACATGCACCCCGACCACTCGTTGGCTTGGCTGCTGCTGGAGGTATCATCATCGGTCTCGGCATCTCAGCTGACGACCTCGACCTGGCGCAGGTACAGGAGCGGGCTGCGGCCCGGGCAAGCGCGACTGGCGAAGGCCGGATTGCGGGACACTGGGGATTTCAGCACCATCTTCTCGAGCAGGGATGGATCGACATCGAAGAAGACGAGACCCTCCCTCCGGCGACCTGGATGGCGATATCAAAGAGTGCTTGGCCTCAGCTGCCCAGCAACACCTGCTGGGACTTTATGGAGGTCATTCCAATGGCTGACCCCAATCCTGGACTTCGGGTCATGACGGCCGCTGGTGGTGCAAACCTCCACGGCAATATGCTCGCTGGGTCTCCGCCACAGCCCGTCTTTGCTCCCTGGAGCCTGGGCAGCGATCCACAGGACCACCTCACGATTCGGCGGACATGCCCCTGAGTGCTGCCTGAACCTGCCATGCGCGTCGGATCTCCCAGCCACAGCCGATGAGGCAGGCCAGATCCTGTAGGCACAGCCAGAAGAGACCTCGCGCACCCAGCGTCGGCATCAGCAAGATCGTCATGATCATGCTGACGAGCAGCCAGGTCATGGCCAGCACGAGGGCAGGCCGAAGGACACGTTTTTTCATACTGTGAGCATAGCGGGTTCGACCGAGGTTAGGACGGCGCTGTGAAGATAGAGCAACCCACCAAGGCCATTCGTACCGTCTTTGTTCAGTCACAAGGGGACGGGCAGCGCGTCGATGTTTATCTCGCAGCCCGATTTCCACGGTTCTCACGCAGCCAGATCAAGCGTATGATCGTCATCGGTGAGATTCTCCGGCCTTCCGGCACGCTCAAGCCAGCCTCAACCCTGTTTGCCGGTGAAGAACTCTGGGTCAATTCCCCGGAGCTGGCACCCCCAGGGCCTCCTCCTCCCCTACCGCTCGTCATTCACGAGGATGACCGCTTGCTTGTGGTCTCAAAACCGTCAGGGATGCTGGCACATCCAGCGGGACTGACCTTCACCTATGGCCTCGTGGGCATCGCACGCGCAGCACGGCCAGACCATGTGGTCGATCTCGCCCATCGCCTCGATCGAGAGACCAGCGGAATCAACGTTCTGACCAAGGACAAGATAGCCAACGCCTTCTTAAAGCGAGCCTTCTTCGAGAAGAAGCCTCGAAAGCTGTACAAGGCCATCGTGCACGGCTCACCGGACTGGGATGAACAGGTCGTCGAGGGGGCAGTCGGACATGCCACGGGCTCAGCCATTCGCCTGCGAAGGGGCATCAACCCCGAGGGCTTGAGCGCAAAGACAACCGTGAAGGTCATCAAGAGAATGGGTGACCTCACCCTAGTAAGCGCTGAGCCTCACACAGGCCGAACTCACCAGATTCGCGTCCACTTGGAGTCGCTGGGTATTCCGATACTTGGCGACAAGATGTATGGTCAACCAGACAAGATCTTCCTGCACTATCTTGACCACGGAGAGGGGCCGATGATTCGCCAAGCCACCGGCTTTCCCAGACATGCGCTGCATGCTGCAAGACTAAACATTCCCCATCCAGATGGCGGATCGATCACACTCGAGGCACCATTGTGTGATGACATGGCAGCCATCATCGATGGCGCGACACCGGCCTGGCCTGAGCCACCCTCAGAGGAGACAACATGAGATTCCTGCTTCCTGCACTGCTGGTTAGCCAGGCCGCCTGGGGCCAAGAGACCCCGTCAACACAGAGCGAAGCGGACGGCGCTTCAGCCAGCACTGTCTTGCCAATAGAGAAACTCCCACCGGCCCCGACGAGCCTGGGCCAGCTCACCGTCGACCGACTCATGGCGCTCCGCACCTACAAGGCCCAGCGACTACAGGTTCGCGCAGAGACCGAGTACCGGGGAAGCTCCGTCGCTACCTTCACCTCCATGTCCTATGGCCACCCACAAGGCTTGGGCAGCGGTGTCGTCGTGACCGACAACATCTCAACCTTCAGAACCTGGGGGGTGTACAGGGGCCCACAGCGGCTCTCCACACCCGACTTTCTGCACCTCGCTGAGGCGGATAAGCAGCGGGACCGGCTGGTCGCAGACATTCGGGACCTCAAGAGTAAGTCCAGCACCTGGTACATCGTTGCTGGTGTCGGCGTGGCCGGTGTTGTCGCGGGTCTTGTCGGCATGTCCACAGCAAAGAATGTCGATGCCTACAAGACCTTCAACCTGGTCTCCCTCTCCGGCACGGTGGTGACCATCGGGGGCCTCTTTAGCGCAAGCTTCCCCTCCGCTAAGGCGCAACGCCTGTACAAATATCCAGGTGCATCGATGAGCTCAGACTCAGCCAATGATCTCGCGCACGCCGCTAACGAGAAGCTCCGCCAAGAGCTGGAGATCGCACCCAATGAAGCATGGCTACTTGATCTGGGTGCAACCGACTGAGCTACCAGGCAGAACCCGGTGAGCCTTCAAGCTGAAGCCAGAGCCACTCGAGACAGCTCCTGTAGAGAACCTCACTGCGCTCCCTGAGGGTGTCCTCTATGCTCAGCCGGCGCTCCCTTCTGCGGAGACGCAGCCACTCCAGACGCACACGTCGCGTGATGAGGTCGGCTGGTGGTCGTCGCATCAGCGGTAAGCTCGCCGCCAGAAAGTATCCGTGCTCGGAGGCCACCACCCGACCGATCACCGCCGGGACTGGCGGGACACCCTGAACGGGACCAACAGGAATGAAGTGTCTACCCAGCGGAAGCATGGGAGACAGGGTGTCGCCCTGTACCTCCCAGAGCATGGGTGGTGTCCTGGCCATGACCCTCAGGCTCTGTCGAACGGCGGTTTCCGGGCGGGGCTTACGCTTGATGGCCCGAGCCCACGGCGGGACTCCGGGATCCACCTCTGGTACGAATGCCATGATCGCCCCCATCTGAACCCGTACCCAGGCGGGCAGAGACTCATCCGACCACGGGCCCAAAATCCGATCTGGACCCACCAGGCCCACCTGAGGAAGCTGATTCTCAGAGATGTCTGCGAGGGTGACATCATCCACCATGCACATCACCCGTCCTGGCGGTCGACCATCGTGCTTGATGGCCCCTGCAATCAGCAATGGCTCCGTCAGCGGCTCGATGGCAGACCAAGGCTCGCTCCCGTCGAGAATGTCTCGATAGACCCGCTCAAACTCTAAATCAAGGGCCGTGTACTCCGCGGAGTCGAGCCGCGGCGGCGAGCCAATACGGGCGGAGTGACGGAGGTAGTCGTCGTAGTCTCCGGGCCACAGCAGGGCCTCATCACCACAGTAAGGGTCATAGGCAGTCAGCCTGTGCGGACTGGCCGTGTCCTGATCGGGGTGTCGACCCACGATGCTGCGAACAGTCTTCATGCCTGAGCCGCCTCAGAATGGAGACGACGAATGCGGTCACGAAATGGCGTCGGCTCGAGGACGGAGACGCTGGGGCCAAAACCAAGCACCCAGGCCTCCAGTTCTGGACTCAGCCCCACACGAAGGCTGACCTCGATCGAGCCGTCGCCCTGAGGCTCCACGTTCTGACTGTGATGCCAGATGCGCTCGCGTACATAAGGAGCCACCGCGCGTGAGAATTTCAGGCGGATGTCTTTTACCTCACCGCCAATGATCCCAAAGCAGTCCGCGACGAGCGCTCCCGGATCAAAATCAGTCGGGTACTCAAAGGTGTCCTTGCGGCTCCGCGAGAATGCGCGAAAGCGATCGACGGCGTAGGTCTTGACTCGCCCCACATCCACATCTAATGCAAAGAGGTAGAGCCCCTGACGCCAGTGGGCGAGGGTGTAGGGGTGGAGCCTATAGGTCCGAACAGGGCCGCCTACGCGGGCATAGAGCGCCTCAACCGGATTCTGCCGGAGCAGTGCAGTGAGGATGTCATCGAGGATGTCTGCATCTCTGGTGTGATCCTTGGCGTGCTCAGGCACCGCGACGAACTTGCGATCCATGTGCTCAACAAGTCCCGCGTGCTGCCCATTGGGGCCACCCGACCACGTACTGATCCGCTCGAGAGCATCGCTCATGTCTTCAGCAAAGCCTGTTCCCTTGAGAAAATCAAAGAGAGAACGACCGAAGTGCAGAGAGACCAGCTCAAGCAGTGTCAGCTGCACACCCTTCCGACCAAACGAGGCCTCCAGGCTGAGCATTCTATCGGTTCCTCTGCCTTCATCCCGCACAGGCACATCGATGCCGCGCAGGTCTGAGAGGTACCGACGGAGGGTTCGGTCATCGAGATCATAGGCTGTGATTGCATCGTCGGCTGAGATCCCTCCCGCCTCTGCCATTCGGCTCAGCAGCATCACCATTTTCTGAGATTTATTCAGCTCTACACCCATCAGTTGCTCACTCCATGCTCAAGAGGTTGACCCGTCAGGCCTCGTATTAAATCACTCGCCACCATTTCTCCCATCTTGCGGCGGGTTGCTACCGTCGCGCTGCCGATGTGGGGCAGCAAGATCGCGCGCTCGCTCCTCAGCAGTCCAGGGTGAACAAGAGGCTCTTGCTCAAAGACGTCTAGACCCGCACCACCGAGGTGACCGCTGTCGAGGGCGTCGACCAGCGCGGACTCATCGACCACAGGGCCTCGCGCCGTATTGATCAGAATGGCACCGGGCTTCATCCTCGCGAGCGCAGCAGCATCAATGAGGTGATGGGTCTCCGGGGTGAGGGGACAGTGGAGCGTCAACACATCGCTGGTCTCGAGGACAGTCTGAAGGGGCACTCCACTGCTCCGGTTGTGGTGAATGACCTGCATTCCAAATGCCTCTGCTCGCCGGGCAACAGCGGCCCCAATCCGACCCATGCCGACAATGCCGAGCACCGCACCATTCAATTCCATTCCGCGCATCAAGGTCGGGCTCCAGCCCACCCACTGCCCTGAGCGTACCAGCCTGTCTGACTCCAGGATGCGTCGTGCAGCACCCAAAATTAGTGCCAAGGTGAGGTCAGCAGTGGCCTCCGTGAGTACACCCGGTGTGTGTGCCACCGCAACACCAAGTGAGCGAGCGGCATCGAGATCTATGTTGTTGATGCCGACTGCATGCTGTGCCACCACGCGCAGCGGTCCAGCCTCCAGGACATCAGCAGTGACCGAGTCCGTGAGCATTGAGATCAGGCCCGCACAGCCCCTGACACGGTCCAGCAGCGCTGACTTCGGCATGGGCTCGGGCCCAGGCCAGACCTCGACCGCGAAATTTTCTGCCTCGAGCATGGCGAGGCCCGCAGGGTCAATAGGCTGGGTGATCAAGACGCGATCAGACATAAAATCCTCGTTTTATCTGTTTTACAGCAAAAAAAAGTGTAATTCGGACATAAATTGTCCGCAACAACACTTGCTGTCCTGAACGTTCGTACAGTACACTCTGTACAGATGTTCAGGGAGGAACCATGCAGAACCTTATCGATCCATTGACAGCCGACCTTCTCTTCACGCTCTTTGCCTCAGCCGGCGTTCTGATCGGAGCGGCGCTGACCTTGATGGCACTGCCCTGGACAGATGCTGAAATCGCTGCGACTGAAGCGGCAGCAGACCGGCTACTTCAGTTTCAGTCGGCGCCTATTCGGATTCGCAGCACCCGCTGAGGCCGTTCGGGGTTAGATGGGCGCCCTTGAGAGGTGACCCATGGCGGATACTGAGAACAACTACCGGTACGACCCCGCAACTATTGAGCCAAAGTGGCAGTCATATTGGGCGGAGAACCATACGTTTGACGCCAAAGAAGACCCAACAAAGCCCAAGTACTATGTCTTGAGCATGTTTCCGTACCCCTCGGGTGCTGGACTCCATGTTGGCCATCCGCTGAGCTACACAGCTGTCGATATCATCGCGCGTCACAAGCGCATGACAGGACACGCCGTCCTGAATCCAATGGGGTGGGATGCTTTTGGTCTTCCCGCTGAGCGGGCCGCAATGCGCGACAACCGACACCCAGCAGAGATCACCCTGGAGCGCATCGCCTACTTCAAGAAGCAGCTGATGCGGCTCGGCTTCTCATTCTCTTGGGATCGTGAGATCTCGACAACAGACCCTGACTACTACCGCTGGACCCAGTGGATCTTTCTCAAGCTGCATGAGCAAGGCCTGGCATATTTGGAAGAAGTACCCGTCAACTGGTGTCCCGCTCAAGGCACCGTGCTGGCCAATGAGGAGGTACAAGACGGCAAGTACGTGGAGACTGGTGATCCAGTCGAGCGCCGACTCATGCGTCAGTGGATGCTGAAGATCACAGCATATGCACAGCGACTGCTCGATGATCTGGATGGACTTGACTGGCCTGAGGGCATCCTTGAGATGCAGCGCAAGTGGATTGGGAGATCCGAGGGTGCCGAGGTCCGCTTTGAGATCGCTGGCGGTGACGGTGAATTCACCGTCTTCACCACGCGGCCGGACACCCTGTTCGGAGCCACCTACTGCGTCTTGGCACCGGAACACCCGCTGGTCAACGCCGTCACCACTCCGGAACAAGCAGAGGATGTCCAGCGCTATGTCGATCAGGCGAGAAATCGCTCTGATATGGACCGTCAGATCGCTGCAGAGAGAGAGAAGACTGGCGTGTTTACCGGCGCCTATGCCATCAATCCAGTCACCGGAGACCAGATTCCAATCTGGACAGCAGACTACGTCTTGATGACCTATGGAACCGGTGCGATCATGGCCGTTCCTGCACACGACGAGCGTGACCACGCCTTTGCCAAGACTTTTGATCTGCCCATCATCGAGGTCATCGAGAGCCCCGCTGATCACGATGTCCTCGAGGCCGCATTTACCGGTAACGGGCCTGCTGTGAACTCAGGCAGCTACAACGGTCTGACGGTGGATGCATTCAAGACCGCCATCATCAGCTGGCTCGAGGCAGAGGGCCGGGGACAAGGCAAGATCAACTTCAAGCTTCGCGACTGGCTGTTCAGCCGTCAGCGGTACTGGGGAGAGCCCTTCCCGATCGTCCATACTGCTGATGGCGAGGTCCACACCATCGATCCAGCCGACCTTCCGCTCACCCTCCCGCACATCGATGCGTACATGCCGACTGCTGATGGTCGCCCGCCGCTCGCACGGGCTGAGGCATGGCTGAATACGACACACAATGGTCAGCCCGCCGTCCGGGAGACCAACACCATGCCTCAGTGGGCTGGTAGCTGCTGGTACTACCTCCGGTACATGGACCCTCACAATGACACTGCACCCTTTAGTGAAGAAGCAGAGCAGTACTGGGGCCCAGTCGACCTCTATATCGGAGGTGTCGAGCACGCCGTACTTCACCTGTTGTATGCACGCTTCTGGCACAAGGTGCTCTACGACTGCGGCCTGGTCCACACCAAGGAACCCTTCAAGGCCCTCTTCAATCAGGGCATGATCCTCGCCTACAGCTACCAAGACGAGCGCGGAAAATATTACCATCCGACTGAGGTGGAGCAGCGCGGTGAGGGCTGGTTTGTGAAGGGCTCCGACACACCCGTCCACACTCAAATGGAGAAGATGGGCAAGTCCAAGAAGAATGTTGAGGATCCGCTCGACATCGTTGCCCGATACGGCGCTGACGCACTGAGGACCTACGAGATGTTCATGGGTCCACTCGATCAGGTCAAGCCCTGGCAGACCTCTGGATGTGAGGGCGTGTATCGCTTCCTCGGTCGGGTCTGGCGACTCTTTGTCGATCAGCACACCGGTGACATCAAGCCCTTCAGCGAGCCAAGAAAAGATGTCACTAAGGCACTACACTTGGCGATCAAGGAGAGCACCGAGGGCATCGCTGCACTCAAATTCAATACGCCTGTGTCTCGGATGATGGAGCTGGTGAACACAGCAGGCGGGGAGCTGCCCACACGCGAAGAGGCGGAGGCATTTATCCTGATCTTGAGCCCCTACGCGCCCCACTTGGCCGAAGAGTTGTGGTCACGACTCGGCCACACAGACACACTCGCTGAGGCCGCATGGCCAGAATTCGATCCAAGTGCGCTGGTTGAAGACACCCTGGAGATCGCGGTTCAGGTCATGGGTAAGCTGCGAGGCACCATCACGATCTCTCAAGATGATGACAAAGACTCTGTCCTCGCGCAGGCCAAGGCAAACCCAAATGTCGCTCGACACCTGGAAGGAAAGCGGATCATCAAGGAGATCTTTGTCCCAGGAAGACTGGTAAATTTCGTCGCCAAATAGAAGCAAATAAACAGCAGATCTAACCACGATCACAGCTACTTATAAAAAATAGTGATTGTTTCGCCTTGACACTACCCTTGGCATGTCAAGTCTGGTATGCTGGACACCCCACCCCACGCTCGTGG
>Ga0315320_10001053_pt1 | contig 22784 bp, 15 predicted proteins | sample M140m21515metaG_FD_203458 | JGI IMG/M metagenome (GOLD analysis project Ga0315320, IMG submission 203458) | Ammonia-oxidizing marine archaeal communities from Monterey Bay, California, United States - M1 40m 21515 | ecosystem: Environmental > Aquatic > Marine > Coastal | place: USA: California... | reverse complement strand
CGGCCTCCTCCCCCATCAAACGCCAAGCCCAACACTTCATTTCGAGCCAGGCAATCAAAGGCCGGCCGAAGAAAACGAAAGACGTTGATGTGGCGAACAGGCAATCGCTTTTCCATCTCCCAGCGCCGCTGAAGGGTCTTTTCCCACACCCCGTTGGTGCGGGTATCACGCAGAATCTCAGCCCATACGGGGGGTGGTGCCGACAACTGGTTCATCGCATACCCGTGATGACCAAGGGCGGGCATGATCATTTGGTTGGCGCCAAAATGTGCGATCAGGATGATGGCTCCACGGCCAGCGGTGAGCGCTTCATCCACATGTTCTCGGCCCTCTACCGTGCAGACTTCGTCGATCGTCTCTGAACTCAGCGTGTCGTATCGAAGCACCTCAAGCTCGTTGAACATGGCCGCCCGGTACGCGTCACGAATGATGTCCTCAACGGGCCGCGGGAGTGAATCCTCGTCGAACAAGTGCGCCAATTCTTCGCGCATCTCACTGCCACCGCCCGCCATCAACCGGGCCGCGTCTCCCCCCATTAAAGAAACCGGCCGCCACCACCGACGGGGAGTGGCCGAAACCAGGGCGGCTCCCGGGTGGTAGACCATCCAACCCGCGATGTCTTTGACCCACCTCAACTCAGACCGCATCCGCCTGATTTCGTTCGTCCCGTGTGGGGTCGGGCGGAACAGCAATCACAGCAGCCTTGTCGATCTTGCCATTGGGCATGGTGGGCACTTCGCGCCAGAATTCGATGATGCGCGGCACCTTGTACACCGCCAATCGGTCACGGCAGTAGGCCGAAAGCGCACGGGCATCAATACCGCTTCCTGAAACCGTAGACACCACAGCACGAGCAACTTCGCCACGAACGCGCTCTTCAGCCCGAACCACCACGACTTCACGTACATCGGGGTGATCTTTCAACACCTTCTCGATCTCGAGTGGGTACACGCGAATGCCCCCAATCTTGAGCATCTCCGACTTGCGGCCAATGAAGTGCACCCAGCCCTCTTCGTCTTGGCGAACCAGGTCTTGGGTGTGGTACCAGCCATCCCGATACAAGGCATCGGTCTCTTCAGCATTGCCGATGTAGCCGTTTGCGAGTGCAGGACCACGCAGAATCATCTCTCCCACAGACCCCGGCTCGACCACGCGACAACGGTCATCTACAATGCGGATTTCGTAGCCTGGAACCGGACGGCCTGTGGCCCCTTCACGGCGCTGCACAGGACCGTTGACCAAGGCGACGCCCGTGGCTTCGGTACACCCCCAAACGGGCATAAATCTTGCTGCGAACTGCGCTTCCATCCGGGCGAGCGCTTCACCACCCACATAAGCACCGCCGGCCTCCAAGACCCGCAAGCTAGAAAGGTCGTGCCGCCCCACCAGGTCACCGGGCGCACCATAGTCGAGCATCATCTCGTAAAAGCTCGGCACGGCCATCATCCAGCGCACCTTGAAGCGCTCAACGGCGGCCGCCACAACCCGGGGGCTCATGGTGTCCAAGATCACAAACGGACTGCCCAGCAGAATCGAGCGATGGAACAACTCATGGGGATGGGCAAAGACCGAAAACATTCCCAAGAACACATCGTCCTCGGTAAAGCCCATGGCTTCGATGGTGTCGAGACCGTTGGCAACAATGTTTCGGTGTGTGGTGATGGCCCCCTTGGGGCGGCCGGTCGTACCCGAGGTGTAGTTAAAATAGCAGGGTGTGTCTGGGTGTACTTCCGGCGGGTCGGCGAGCCGTTCGAGCCCGTCACTTTGACCCGAATGGGTGGTGCCATGCCGTCCAGGTCCGTCCACATAGATGACGCGGCGGGGATCGGGGAGATGGGGCAGAACACCCTTCAACAACCCATCATAAGTAGACTCTGTGAACACAGCCCGAATGTTGGCGGTCGAGAACTGGTCGCGGATGTGATCGGGGTGCAGCTTGAAGTTGATGGGGGCGTAAATGGCACCCAGACGCGCCAGGGCCAAAAAGCCAATGACCACCTCGGGACGCTTGGAGATGAGGGCCCCCACCACGTCGCCCGGAACAATGCCCACCTGTGCGAGCAGGGCGGCCATTCGGTCCACCTCAGCATCGAGCTCAGACCAGGTCAAACACCGGGACTCAGACAACAGGGCTGGCTTGTCGGGGTGCGCATTGGCGGTCTCCCGCAACACGGCTCCGAGGGTGCGGGCAGAGCGGCTCAAACTACTCGCCTCCGACGGCCTTCGCGTTTCCGGAGATCACCTTACGAACCACACGACCAATCGGGTAATCCACGTTGTCGCTCTCCATAACGGTGTACTCCTCAACGCCAAGAAACTGAAACTGCCCTGGAATCGGACACACGCTGGCACCATCGGCCTTCACGTATTGGCTGGTCACAGACCACTGCACATCCCCCTTGGGGGTGGTCGCAAGCCAAGTGGGCGACTCGTATTCGAGCTCACAACCGAGAACATTCCCGCTCGCAAAGGGCTGGCCATCGATCTCAATGGCAACCGCATCACCATCGAAAAACAGCTCGTAGCTAAACGTCTCCGTGGCGGGGGTGATGTCAGCCGAACAGTCGTCCCCGTTTGGGTCCTCGCACAAGCACAGTTGCTCGATCGGCACAGCACCCGTGACCGTATCTTCCACCAGACCTTGGAGTTCTTGGCAAGCTTCTTGTTTGTTGCTCACAGAAACGGTGAACGCCCAGTCCGGGTCATTCTGTTCTGTTCCACAAGCCGTCAGCACCAGAAATGTCGAGATAAATGCGCGCATGCCGCCTCCACAATTGGCTGACAGTGTAGCCCGGACGAGCCGATCCCCCACCATTTCAACCCGTCAAGTTACTGTATCGAGTCGATAAACGGAGACAAACGCTGGACGAAGCGGCCATTCTCCAATAGGAGGCCCCCCTTTCAAGACCCCCGAAATATGGAGCGAGTCGTGAACGCACCCACCAAGTATCTGGCCCACGAGGCTGATGTAGAACAATTGAACTCCCACTGGACTGCTGTTCTGGGCGGCGAATGCCGAACCGTACAGTTGACCGGACCCCTTGGCAGCGGCAAACGCGCCCTGGTCGGTGAAATCTGTCGAAACGCGATCGCCGATGCAGAAGACGATGTTCTGTTGTGGCGCATCCACGTTCGGGAAGAGGACGATGGCATGCAGGTGATCCTGCGCGCCTATGCCACCCTGTTTGCAGCGGTCCAACGGTCTCCGGCCTTCCGCGGCAAGGTCGAAATGGCGCTCAATTCACAAATCCCCAATCAGCCCAAGCGGGTTCAAGGCTGGTACCAATCGTTCATTGAGGGACTGCGCAAGGCGGCCCCATCGGAAGACGGAAAGGTCCAGGTCAACCTGCCCAAGGACAACCCCTTGGTGGGGCTGGTGGAAATTGCAACGGGCATCGCCCGGAAGTTCCCCGTCATTATGGATGTCAACGGTCTCCACAACAGCCACTCTGTTGGTCTCATGGCCTTCTTGGAGTCGCTGTTTCGTGAAGCCAAGCAAGGCGGACGCCTCCTGACCATCCTCTCCATGGAGCCCATCACAGACTCAGCCAAGAACTGGATGAGTCAGCCCATGCAAGAACTGTTGAGTCGCGGAGGTGAAACCCTTCACCCAATGAGCATGCAGCCATGGGGTGAAGTACAAGTCCAAAAGTACCTGGACAGCCGTGGGATCAGTTCCAATGCGGCCAAGATCGCAGAAGCCGTCGGCGGCCGACCGGGATTCATTGCGGAGTTGGTCGACCACCTGACGGAGACTGGCAAGATCGATTCAGACCTGAGTGACCTGACTTTGGCCGCCTTGGTGGATCTGACACCCGACGCCTCGGAGTTGGAAGCACCCAAGGCCCCGGCCAAGGAAGGCGAGCGGAAGTTCGCTACCGCGGATGATGCCGACCGGGTCGCTCACCTTGCAGCCCTTCTCGGGGTGTCTTTCCCCTCGGGCCTGTTGGCCGACATGGGTGGGTTTGTCCGCGACTCCGTGGACGATCTGATGGATGCCACGGAAAATGTGTACAAGGAACTTCAGTTCTCTGAACCCCTTGGCACCTGGGTCTACCAATTCAAGCGCGCACTCATTCGCGAAAGTGTCCTGGCACGCCACGACGGTGAGGAAGCCGAAGAAACCGGTCGCCGGGTCGCGGCCTTTATGGAACGATTCTTGGCTCCTCGAGGGCATGGATACGTCGTGAAGACACTCCGAATGTACGGAGAGAACGGAGCACCCCAGCGTGCCGCCATGCTTCGAGGAATGGCCATCGCCGGAGACCAGCCCACGTTGTGGGCCATGACCCACGACTTGCTTGGCTACTTTGATGAAGTCGAGTGGCCCGATGCCATGCGCCGTACGGTATTCATGAACCTCATTGAGCGTATGATTGGCGCCAATCAGATTCAGCCTGCTGAGCGGGTATGGAACGAGGCCATGGAGTGGTCCACAGACAAGGAAGACCGACGGATGCAAGGCTGGCTGTTGTTCAGCGGATCTCGTCTCGACTTCCGACGCCAAGACTTGTATCGGGCGCGGGATCGGGCCAACGATGCATTGAAGATCTTCACCAGCTTAGAAGACAAACTGAAAATCGCCGAATTGCAGAACCATCTCGCGATGATTGAGCTGGCTGACGGAAAGCCAGAAGAGGCGCTTAAGGCTGCCGATGCTGCAGAAAGTTCTGTGGATGTGGCGGTGGTCAAGGCGAACGCCGAGTATGTACGTGGCCTCGTCGCCAAGCGCGACAAGGGCACCATCAAGGAGGCGATTGAACACTTCCGCAAGGCCAATGAAATCGCGGGTTCGGTGGGTCAAGGCCCCCTCGCCCTCGAAGCCGGTCTTCAGCTCGGAGAATGTCTGCTGGTATCTGGCCAAACCAAAGCGGCCACCGATGTGCTGGCTCGGGTCGGGCAGATTGCACAAGCCCTGCAAGATCCCGTCAAGGAACGGGCCGCCGCCGCACTTCTCGGCCAGGGTCACGCCACGTTGAAAAACTTTGAACAAGCCGTACAGTATGGGGAACGGGCCCTAACCTTGACCCGCTCTCTCAAGTTCACCCAGCTTGAGCCGGTCGATCTGTACAATCTCGGATTCTTCAACCTGATGTTGGGGCGTTCCAAAGAAGCCGTGAAGTTGTTTCAAGAGAGCCGCAAGGGCTCGAGTGCATCCAACCCGGCATTTCAAAAAGAGTTGCTCTACAACTTGGCAACCGCACTGATGAAAGAGAACGATGTGGTCGCAGCAGAAGATGCGTTCAAGGCCGCCGTGGGTGCGGCAGAAGCCACCAACGACTTCCGCAAGCTGGCCAGCGCACATCAGCAATTGGCGGTGTTGGCAGACAAGCGCGGTGACAAAGATGCCGCCCGAACTGAGGTAGACGCAGCCCTCGCTGCAGCCGATGAAGGCAAATTAGATGAGGCCCGCAAGGCCATCAAAAAGCAGGCACAAAGCATGGGGCTGTAAGGCCCTCGGCACCCACAGTACCCTCACCCACCAAAGCGGGACGACATGCTTCGACTCTCTCTCCTGATCGGCGTCCTGTCCTGCTTTTGGTTGGGGGGCTGCGGAACCATGAATGCGGCCCGACCATTGCAGCCGGGTGAACACCGGGTTGGGTTCAACTTTGGTGGTCCATTTACCACCTCTCTTGGACCACCAGTGCCCATTCCAAACCTGGTGGTCGAAGCCCGCAGCGGCTTGAAGCCCCTGGGCTCGATACCCATCGATCTCAACTATGGTCTGAACATGACCACCTTTGCATTTGGGGTCACGGGTCTTCACACCGGCGCCTCCGTACACCTTCTCGAGCAAAATGGTGGATGGCCCGCCCTCTCCGTGACAGATCGGATTCATGTGTACAACAACGTACTGGATGCCCGTAAACCCAAGGCCGCCCGCACTTGGTGGGGTCTGAATGAGTTCGACATCACGGCCAGTTGGCTCGCAGGTCACCACGTTCTCTACACCGGTATGTCTGATGCACTCGACATGGGGGACCCTGAATGGTTGATTTCGCCCTTTGTGGGTGCAGAGCTCCGTCCGAAAGGGGGCCGGTTTGCGTGGCAACTCGAATCGAGATGGCTGGGCGCCAACTTCTCGCCTGATGTCTACGATGTGTCTTGGCTCAACACCGGCGATCCGGGACATGGGTTGTTCGCTTTTACCATCGGTGCATCCTGGAGACTGGGCGCGGGAGGGCCATCATGAGAACCCTGTTCTGGATGTCATTTCTTGGAATGAGCTGCGTTACCCTCGATCCCGTTCTTCCATTTTTTAATCCCATTCACTGCAGTGACGTGTCGGAAGAAACCTGCGACCCCAGCCATCCAAAATTTGCCGACGACTCAGATCCGGTATGGGACCTCGCTTGTACACCGTGCGACGAAGCCTATGACTGGAACAAGGAATACCCTTGGCGTGCATTCACCCTCGATGGTGAAACCACCGATGTTCGGGGGGTTCCTGAAGATCAGGTTGAGCGCCAGACGTTCAAGATTCAAGGTGGAAAAGAGCTGGATGCATACTTTATCACCAGCCATGGCGAGATCGAAGAACTGGCCACGACCACCATTGTGCTCAATCATGGAAACTTTGTTGGGATTGAACACTACCTTCCCCGCATTCGGTTCCTGTATGAACTTGGCTACAATATCTATGTCTGGGACTACCGCGGCTTCGGAAAATCCATTCCGACAGACCCGCCAACCCTCCCCCAAATGATGTCCGATGCGCGCGATGCCTTTGAGCATGCATCCACGCTCTCGCCCGATGAAAACAAGATGATCATTTACGGGATGTCCATTGGCGGAATGGCCGCCGGCGAAATGGCCGCAACATTTGACGGCTGCGCACAGATGTTCGAAGCCGCATACAACTCTGTCACGGCCAAGATCGAGACCAACATGTCCTTGTCGCTACCCGGGAGCTTTCTGACTTCCGGAGTGGCAGAGAATGATGTGAAACTGCGCGACACCCAGACGCCCACCCTCATCATGCATGGCGACAACGACAATCGCATCCACATCGATGAAGCGCGGCGACTGTACAAGAGCCTGCCAGAGACCACCCCATCAAAGATGGTGATCATCAAGAATGCCGGCCATGGTTTGGGCGGCGAGCGTGGCGGCGTTCCGGAGCAAGGACTGCAAGCCTATGGGGACATCATGATGTCCTTTTTAGAGCAGCATGCACCCGGTTGTTTGAGCGAGTAAGCCGCACAACTTCAGACGCTGAAACACTTACTCCTGGGCCACCAGACGAACACAGTTCTTCTTGCCCTTCCACAGAACCGTCTCTCCATCGAGAACGATATCGGTTCCCGATGCCTGCTGATCTCGATCCGCCCCAAGGCGAACCGCCCCTTGTTGGATTTGCCGGCGCGCATCGCCCTTGGACTTGCACAATCCAGCCTCTATCAGCGCATCCAGGATTGAAACGGGAAAGACAACACCATGGGTGGGCATATCGGCACTCACGCCACCAGAGAACGCTGCACGAGCGGCCTCTTGTGCCTTACGGGCTTCCGCTTCGCCATGAGCCAAGCACGTCGCCTCATATGCCAACACCTGTTTGGCATCGCGAATCTGAGCACCCTCGAGTGCCTCAAGCTGTTCGATATCTGCAATGGGCAGAAAGGTATAAAGCCTAAGGAAGCGTCCCACATCGGCATCGTGCACGTTGACCCAATACTGAAAATAATCGTAGGGACTGCACTGGGTTGGGTCGAGCCAGGTGGCCCCCTTTTCGGTCTTGCCCATCTTCTTTCCGTCAGCGGTCTGCAACAACGGAATGGTCAGCGCGTGCGCACTCTTTTGCCTCTCACGGCGAATGAGTTCCACGCCACCCAGAATATTGAACCACTGGTCGTCGCCACCGAGCTGCAGCGTACAGCCAAAGCGATCATGGAGGACAAGGAAGTCGTAGCTTTGAAGCAGGTGGTAGTTGAACTCGATGAAGCTCAAGCCTTGGTTGCGATCCAATCGCTGCCGCATGCCTTCCGCCGTCAGCATCTTGTTGACCGAAAAGTGCTTACCGACATCGCGGAGGAACTGAATATAGCCGAGCCCCATGAGCCACTCGGCATTGTCCAACACCTCACAGCGTTCGAGGTCAAGGAACCGACCGAACTGCACACGCATGGACTCGAGATTGCTGCGAATCTTGTCGGGCGTAAGAATCTCTCGGGTTTTATCTTTTCCAGACGGGTCGCCCACCATCGCGGTGCCGCCCCCCAACACGACGATCGGCTTGTGCCCGGCCTGCTGCATGTGCGCCATGGCCATTACGGGCAACAAGTGTCCGATGTGAAGGCTATCGCCCGTTGGATCAAAGCCAACATAGAAAGAAATGGGGCCTTCCGCCATCGCCGTGCGGAGGGCCTCTAAATCGGTGTGAGACTTAATAAAGCCACGCGCAATCAATGTTTCAAGAGCATCCATGTGCGGGACCTACTCGACCACGGCGTCGGCAGCAAGCCGCCTGCGCCGCCAAAGCAGACAAATCATCATCATCCACGGCCAAATCATACCGGTGCGATCCGAGCCAACGGCACAACCGCAGCCCTTCTCTCCCGGCTCAGCCGTTTCGGGTGGACCGGCCTGGGTAGGAATCGGAACACTGTGGTCTCCAGTATTACCCGCGTCGTGATGAAGACTCGCCCACTCGATCACCTGGTCGGCCCGACCATCTGTCGACCAAGCATGCAGCCAGCCTTCACGGGTCGACACCACCACGTCCAAATAGCCGTCACCATCAATGTCACCGACAGCCGGAGAACCCAAAATCCAGTGGCCCGTGAACTTGGGCCATCCCTCGGCGACCTCGCCTTTCGCGTCCCAGGCATACAGCATGTATCCACCCGAACCGTAAATCGCTTCAGCCATGCCATCGCCACTTACATCCGCGACCGCGGGGGCGACCAGGAACTGAATGTCTTCAATCTGACGGGGCCACCCTTCAAAGATTTCTCCGGTGAGCCCCGACCAGGCCACAACAGCATGCTGAAAGTCATAGTGCTGGGTCATCGCCAAACTCGCAATCCACAATGCACCCGCTCCACCTTGAAGAAGGTCCGGCAGGCCATCTCCATCCAAATCGCCAAAGGACGGATTGTTGACCATCTGGACCACGCTTGGCACATCCACATTGTGTCCCTCTCCCCAATCGGTCTCGTGGTACGGCAGGTCCAGGTGCACGGTGCCGTCATGAGACAACAACTCGGTTTGCCCGAGCATGACGGGGTTCATGATTTCCAGATCCCCGTCTCCATCCACATCGGCGGCAGCCATGGACGAAGGGTGACCCTGGCCAATCAGGGGAAGAAGCGCGGCTTCATTGATGAGGCCAGAATCCAGCAGCGGCCAACCCGGTTCTGCCTCTCCTGTGGCCGCATCGATCATGTAGCTCACGCTGTAGCGACCTGAATCCACCGCCTCGTTGGTTCCAAAACCAATCTCCATTTCGCCATCTCCGTCCACGTCCGCCACCATCGGGCTGACAATAGAACGGTCTCCTTCGATTCCACACATGCGGTCATCGAAGTCACGAGACGGAGTCCCGGGGTAGCACATTTCGATTGGGTATGGGCCCCAGTCCGCACCTGTTCCATCGACCACGTACAGACGACCATCGGATCCCGCAGCGACGATTTCGGCGGCGCCATCACCATCCAAATCCCGCACTGCAGGCGCGCCGGCAAACCCTTGATCATAGGTGTGTTCGGTATCAAATTCTTCTGGGGTCCGCCCCAGGCTCCAGTACGGAAACCCATCCACGCGGCTCCCATCCGTGTGCCATGCATACACACCACCCCAACTGGTGGCGCCGATGACCTCTACGGTTCCATCTCCATCGATGTCACCCGCGGCCACAGTACCGATAAAGGAGTCACCCGTTCCGGCATCCACACCGCCGGAGGCATAGCCCGCACTGAGCCGATGAACGCCATCCCGGTCATCCACCCTGGCCGGCCAGCCATCGACGGCCGTACCATCTCCATGCAGGGCCAGGACATGGCCATCAGCTGTACCGATCAAGACTTCAAGTACCCCATCATCATCGAGATCGACCAAAATGGGACTCGACTCTCCGGACGCACCCATGTCATAGGGAAAACCGGGCAGAATGTCTTCGTCGGGAGAGACATAGAAGACCTTTCGCATCTCGGCCTGTAGTCCGTCGTCATCGGTCACCCGCACCCGAATGGTCACCGCAGGTTGATTGACCCGCTCCATCCGCTCCACGATCCCTTCGCGGGTACCGGCTTCTTCAATGGGAGTAGCGGGAATGTCGGCGGTATTGAATGTAGCCAACTCACCCTCAAAGGAACCTGTGTGCGATGCACTGGCCAACTCAGTCCAAGTTCCTGGCTCGTGTCCGTACCCGGCCTCGACCACATAGGAGAAGCCATCGGTCCGGGACGAAATCCGGCCACCAATGGACACCGTCTCTGTAGCGGCGGGATCAAAGACTGCGTACCAGGCCGGCGAGTCCACTGAAACCGATGGCGGAATGTCGCCGTCGACCAAGGCATGAACTGCATTCCCCACATTGAGTCGTCCGTACCCGTAGAACGCATCCCAGCCTTCCTTGGACGGATAGGCCTTGGAGCGAGACACCTCTTCTTCAGAGAGGAATACGTCATCCACAGTCTGAATCATGAGCTGGTACACCTCACCCGCATCGAGTTCGAGATCTAAATTTCGAGCCGCAGAATGAATCAACCCTATGATGCCCGTGGTCACTGCACACGAACCTGTCGCACATGCTCCTGAAGGGGCCACAGCCACCATACGGGAGCCATAGTTATTGCAGTTCCAGGTATTCATGTAGCTGTACACCGGATTGTTGCGACTCGGAGAATCGTGTCGAATCGAATGCACGTAGACCACGTTGTCGAGCACCGCAGGGAAGTTGTGGTGATACGAATTCTCGTCACCTGCAGCCCCTACAATCAACACACCTTCATCCCAGGCATAGGACGCTGCCGCCACCGTCATCGACGGGTTGGATAGGGCGCCAACCGCCATATTCACGGCCACTGCACCCGAATCGACCGAAAAAATCACTGCTTCGCCGGCACGTTGACCGTCCGTCACAAAAGAGTCGCCAATGCGGACGGGCAAAATCGAACAATTCGGGCATACACCAATGGTGCCGCCACCCTCTTCTCCCACGTTTTTACCCTCGGCCGCGGCTTCGCGCATGACGCCCGTCCCATGGGTTCCATGGCTTTCGTCCCATTCATTCCATGCATCGTTGTCATTGCCAAAAAAGTCCCACCCAGAAATGTCATCGGTGTAGCCATTGCCGTCATTGTCCACACCATCCCAGTCCGAACCGAACGAGGTGTAGATGAGGTCGGATGGATCCAGTACCGTATCGCCAGCATCACGGCCGGCAGCCCAGTCAATGCGAGAATCGTGCGCCCAGTCTTGGATGTTCGTGAGCCCGTTTCCATCGCAGTCGTATTCGGGCGAGGCTGAACCATCAGCACAGACCGGAGGCGGAAGTTCAGCGACATTAATGTGCAGCTTGTTGACGATGTCTTGGTGGTGCCACTCCACGCCGGAATCGGTGACCGCAAGCAAAACGTCCCAGCGCCCCGTTGTGGTTTCCCACGCGACATTCGCCGCGATCCCACTCCCGAGTTCGAGCTCAGGCTCACGAACGGAACCGAGGGAATGGTCCGGCACGTAGTTGATAAATGCCCAGTCCTCCTCGAGATCAGGGGGACATAGTTCCGGGGTCTCCGGATTTCCACACCCTGGAAATGTAGGTGAAATGGGAACTGTTGCGAACGCAACATCCATGAACATGGTCAATAGCAGTGTCAAACCAAACTCCATTTTCCTGACAGCGCCCAACTTCATGGGGGCAAACCAACGGCAGGGCGAGAACCTAACCACGTACAAAGGGGGGCGGAGCATCAATTGTATGGACTTCGTCAGACCCACACCATCCTGGCCAACTGAGGAGATTCGACTGTATGATGGAACCCTACGAGGCTGTTCATGCTGCTGGCTGTGCTCTCACTTTCCGCATTCGCTGGATACGGCGATATCACCGTCGATGGCTACCCATCGTGGGGCGAGCGCGATGTCCATATTTGGACCAATATCGTCCGGGTCGATCCGGGTGCATTTTTTGGTCCTGAGGCCACCGTGGACCGCGGCTGTGACATCGACGACTTTGTCGGCGATGAAGCCACGCCCAAAGCACCGCTGTACTACGACATTGAACTGAATGATGCTGGGCGATTCCACTCCCAAGACATGTACGACAACAACTGGTTTGACCACGATTCATCCGATGGCACCAGCTTCGGAGAGCGGGTCGGCCGGTTTTATATTGAAAGTGGCTACATCGGGGAGAACATCGCCACCGGCTACCCCAATGCAGAATCCACCGTATTGGATGGCTGGATGTGTTCGGCTGGTCACCGCGCCAACATCATGAATGGCGACTACAACGAGTTGGGTGTGGGCGTGGTGCACCTGTACTACACCCAAGACTTCGCCGCGGGTACGATCAATACAGCCAGCCCAATCGCCATGGCCAGCCACCTCCCTGAAATCCCACTGGGTCAAGTCGAGTTCATGGCAGATTTTCAAGGGTTCGAGCCCGATTCAATCGATGTCATCGTCGATGGGTTTCCGATGCCCGCCATGTTGACCTACGGCGTGCCGCACCAGGGTGTGTACACGGCAGCCATGACCAACCTCGCTGAACTCGACTGCTACGAATATTACTTCCGCTGGACCAAAGACGAGGAGCGCGGAACCTTCCCAGAAGAAGGCAGCTACATGTACGGAACAGAGTGTAGTTCCGAGTTCATGTGGCGGGACGGTCAAATCACCCCAGAAGATGAACGACCTCCCACCGAGTATGAAAACAACGCCGGAACGCTCCAAGATCAAGCGCAGTGGGATTTGGACAACTCGGATGTCGACGTCGTAGGCTGCGCATGCAGCGTTTACGGCCTTCAAAGGACCGGCGGCTGGGGAATATTTGGACTGCTCGGCGTGCTGATCGGTTGGCGCCGGCGTCGCTGAGGCATCCACATTCGCCGCTGCACCGGTTACAGTATCGCCCTCCCCCCGATTGGAAATCTCCATGACTCGCCTGCTGATCCCGCTGTTATCCTTCCTCTTTTTCGCCGCCCCCGCCCACGCAAAAGATCTGCGCGGTCGCACAGGGGTTGGTTTTAACCAGCAATTCGGACACGTTTCCGCACTGTCCGCACGCTACGGACTGCCGACCTCGTCTCCAGTTGTGAATGTCCATCTCGAAGGAAACTTTGGGCTGGAGACCGGTACAAAACAACAAGGAGGAAGTGTCTTCTATGGTGCCCGCGTCCTCTACGGCGTGTTGGCTGAAGACAACATGAACCTATTTGTGGCCGGAGGCGTTGGCGGACTCACCACAGGAGATGCCAACACGGTACGGATGCAGCCCGCCATGGGAGCGGACTTCTTTCTGTTTGGCCTCGACAACCTGGGCTTCACCATAGAGTGGGGCCTCAACCTTGATGTCGGCCAGAATTCTGCCGTAGCCACAACGGCCGCGATGGCGGCTGGCGCACACTACTGGTTCTAATGCTGCGTACTGCGATCGCGTCCGTTTTTTTAATGGCTTGGCTTCTCGCCAGTCCTGGCTCTGTGCGTGCTGCGGCATTCGATCCCAATCTTGAGTGGCGGACATTAGAGACCCCCCACTTCAACATCACCTTTCATCAAGGTGAAGCGGCCCTCGCAGAGGAAGTCAGCGCCATCGCGGAGAACGTGTGGGTGAAGATGACCGATGAGTTGGGTACCCAGCCCAAACGAGCCACTGAGCTCGTCCTGATCGACCCGACAGATTTGGCCAATGGGTACGCGATGTCGCTCCCGGTCAATACGATTGTAATCTTCGTGACCTCGCCCAGCGAAGACTCCACACTGTCGCAGTATTCCGACTGGAATGATGCACTCCTCACCCACGAATACACGCACACATTGCATTTGGACACCATCGAAGGTCTTCCGAAGCTGCTGCGTATGGTGTTCGGACGGGTCATCAACATCAACCGAGCCTCCCCCGGATGGATGGTCGAGGGCTTGGCGACCCTCCAAGAGACCCGACACACCCCGGGTGGAAGAGGTCGATCCAATGTGGCCCACATGATCAAGCGCATGGCGGTCCTCGAAGACCAGTTTCCACCGCTTGGCAACATGGATGGCTTTCAGGTCGCTCCTCCCGGCGGCAACCTCCGCTACCTCTTCGGGCAAGACTTTCAGCAGTACATCGCCGATGAAGTGGGCGAAGATGTCTGGACGGACTGGATTCACACCTATGGTGGATGGATCCCCTACTGGCTGCCGACCAAACGTGTCTTTGGCAAGCGCTTGGTCCCGCTGTATCGCGGGTGGAAAGCGGCCATGGAAGTTCGGTACGGAAAGCAGGCAGAGGCCGTAAAAGCCCAAGGTGAGACACCATCCACGCTCATTAGCGATGGCATTGGAAACTGCATGGGCCCCACCTGGTCGCCCAGCGGAGAACAGTTGCTGTTCTCATGCGTCAACCCGGTCGAAGGGTCTTCCGTCCACCTGCTGAAGAGTGATGAGGATGAACCCGAAACGGAAATCAAAGGTGCGTTTGCAAAGAACTTTAGCTGGCGTTCGGATGGAAAAGCGTTCTTCTACTCCGCCACCCATACCGTCGACCGGTTCAACCTGTACGACGACATCTACTTTCATCATGTTGGCCGGAGTTCCTCCAGTCTGTTGACCCGTGGGAAACGGGCCCGTCATCCATCCTTGTCACCGGATGGACGAGACCTCCTGGTGGTGACCAACAAGCTCCAGCAGAATCAGCTGGCAAAGATGACCATCGATCAAAAGCTGGAACCGCTCACAGAGATGGACGGACACGAACAGTTGGCCACGCCCCAGTTTTCCCCGGACGGGCGGTTTATTGCGTTGAGCAAATGGCAAGCGGGGACCCGGGATATTTGGGTCTACCAAGCCGATGGGACTCCCTATCGACGCATCACAGCAGACGCCTTTCACGATCAAGACCCCGCATGGTCCGCAGATGGCCAGTGGCTGTACTTCTCATCCGATCGCTCGGGAATCTTCAACCTGTACGCGGTGAACCTGGAAACAGAGACTCTGCATCAGATCACCAATGTGATCGGCGGAGCCTTCCACCCCGCACCCCACCCCGATGGCAGCCGGTTGGTCTACGAGTCATTCAGTCACAATGGAATGGACATTGTTGAGACCACACTGAGCCAAGAAGGGTGGACGGAGCACGGCACACTACCGCTGCCCAAAGATTCAGCGGGAAGACTGGCGGAAACCGTATCCGAGACGACCCCCATTGAGGTCAAGCCAAGACCCGCCAAACCCATCGAAAGCAGCAGCCACCTTGGCACGCCTCGCCTCCCTTCCGGAATCGCACGCGCCATGGAGCCTGCGCCCATACCGGGATTGCAAGGGTTTGGTGGCCCCATGAATGGTTGGAAAACACTTCCCGCCTTCGGAAATCCATATTTGGATGCGCCGGAGTCAGGCCCTGACATCGAACATGGAGCCGTACTCACGGACGATGCGGTCGATGAGGAAGAGGACTTTGAGTTCACCTACCCCGTCCGCCGGTATCAACCGCTGCGCACCTTGCTTCCACCACGCTACCTGAAGCCGGGCGCCACCTTGGCGTATGGCGATACCTTCATGGGATTCCTGGGCACATCGAGCTGGGATACCTTGATGCGCTGGTTCTACTCCGGCTTTGTCAGCTACCGTTCGGACAACGGCTACATTGGGTGGGGTGGCTCGCTCGCCTACAACAAGTTTCTTCCGGTGATCTCGGCCGGCGCGTACAGCAGTACCGTTCGCTACGGAAGGATGTTTCGCGAAACTGGTCCCCGACCTGAGGGTGGTTCCTGGCTTCGGTCTATCGAAGAACTTCCAGATCGATACTTCGATAAGCGCACCAAAGCCTACCTGAGTGTTTCCTTCCCGATGGACGACTACACAGCCGGCTATGTCCAATGGCAGGGTACACACCGCACTCCCTTGGTCCCGCTCGATGCCTACGCCGCCAAGGGCATCAATATCTACCGAGCTGGACTCCCGACCCGCGGCTTTCAGTCCGCAATCGGGGGTGGCTGGGGCTACAGCAAGGGCAGTTCCTACGGCCGTGCGGTGAGCGTAGAGAAAGGAACATCCTATGGTGTGAGTGGAAAGTTCACCTCCAAGTACCTGGGCTCGTACCAACTCGATGACTTGGACCAAGCGATTCCCTTTTCACAGTTTCAGTTCGGTGGCGAGTACAGGAAATACCTCACCATTCCGTGGTTTGATGACCACGTATTGGCTGGAAAGCTCGCCGGTGGTGGCGCCATCGGAGATCGAACCCGGTACGGCTCGTACCGCCTCGGCGGTAACTTTGGACAAGGCGGTCTGTATACCTTGCCAGAGGAGTACCGATCACTCCGCGGGTTTGACCCCGCAACGGTGTACGGAGACTGGTACTACCTTTCGACACTCGAATACCGAATGCCCGTATGGTGGATTGACCGCGGCGTGGGAACCATTCCCTTCTACGCACGCTACATCGCGGCATCAGCGTTTCTGGATGCTGGCTATGCCTTCAATGCCTTGCCCGATGGTGGAGAGGACCAAGACCCGATCATCCCCAATACATTGGTGGGCGCCGGAGCTGAACTGCGGGGTACCGCAATCATTGGCTATGGGGTCTCAGCAACCATGCGAATGGGCTACGCGTTCGCTCTGCGTGGACCTGGAATACCCTTGGGCTCCATCGATGGGATGTACATCCGATTCGATGCAGGCTTTTAATGAACACCCTGTGCTGGCTTTGGTTGTTGGGCGCTTCGCAGAGCGGATGGGCCGCAGGTACAACTGAACCCGCACACGTTTTAGCCGATGCATACCAAGCCATCCGTGCGGAAGAGTGGACAACCGCAGAAGAAGCACTTGAATCTTCCCTCTCTTCAACGTGGGAAGGTCACGTTCAGGCCCTTCAAGGAATCGTGTACCGCAACAGTGAGCGTTCCGTCGATGCCGTACAAGCCTTACAGACCGCTCTGGCCAACCCCCTGGTACGCGCTCCCTTACGCAACACTGTTCAACTTAATCTTGGCATGGCCTTGCTCAGTATTGAGGATGCCAATGGAGCCTGGGAAACCCTGATCGACTTGTTGGAGTCGCACGGACACAGTGCAAGAGCCAAGCTACCGCCCCCCGATGGGGTCGACCCAGGAGAGATCCGTTGGCAACTTGCCCTTGTCGCCAAGGCACAGAACCGGCCCGAGGAAGCACAACGGCAATGGGAACAACTGTGGACTCACAACCCAACCTCTCGCTTTTCTGACCGCGTGGAGACGGCGCTCGAGGAGGCGAATCTCTCCATTGATCCATCCACGCCACGCGGCCAAGACTTGATTACCAGCCGCATCCGAAGCTTGGAAAAGTTGTATCGAACCAAAGAAGCGTTGGCGCTGCGTGAACAACTTCCGCCCCAGCATCGCCTTCGGGAGGCGCATCGGTTTGCGGGAGCCACGTTCAAGGCCAAAGACTATGCACGTGCAGCGACTTTGTTGACCGAATTGCCCACGCGGTCGGAGGATGAAGGCATCTTACTGGCTCTCGCCTATGTGCGGTCGGGCAATCCCGAAGCCAGTACCCGTACCTACAAACAGTTATCCAAAGGAACCGGCGCTGTGGCCGAATTAGCCCAGTACAAACTGGGGTACATGGCATGGGATCAAGGTCAGTGGAGCCGGTCGATCGAAGAGTTTTCAGCGTATATGAGCCGCTACCCGGAGGGAAAACACGGAGACAGCGCCCTGTGGTTCTCTGCCATGGCCCAGATGCGTCTGGGCGCCGCAGCACAAACACGCAATACCCTCGAACAACTTCAAGAAAAATACCCACGCACCAGTTTGCGTGTGGGAGCCGCATACTGGCTGGCTCGACTGCACCCGAATCCAGACGAACGGACGAGGCAGCTAAATGCACTCATCAAGATGGCTCCCCGAACAGGCTACGCCTGGTTTGCAGGCCAGTCCCTGGGCCAGACCATGGCAGCCAAGCCATTAAAGATCACGGCTCATCCAGAGAGTCTTTTCGATGACTCAGATTGGAGCATCGGAGTCGCGCTGAGCAAGGCCGGACTCGAGACCTGGGCACGACCACACTTGGAATCACTCGTCACACAAGCCAAGCAATCTGGCAGGCCACACAGGCTTGCACTGGCCGGAGCACTCATTGATGCGGGCTCCTACCAAATGGCCAAACGCTTGGCTCAGCCCTGGTGCGGCTCACCCGCCAAGGCCACGGACCCAAAGCTGATCATCGCTTGTTGGCCACAACCGAGCCGTACGGTGGTGATGGAACTTGCAAATGGGGCCAGTCTCCCACCCTACCTACCCTTCGCCATCATGACGGCCGAAAGCGCTTTAGATCCGGGTGTGACATCCCCCGCTGGAGCGCGGGGGCTGATGCAATTGATGCCCGCATTGGCTGAAGTGTTGCATGCCGAACGGTGGCCAGACCAGCCGTTCGATTCCGATATATTGTTTCGTTCATCGACAAATGCCATGCTCGGAACCACTGAACTCACTCGTTTGGCTGAACAGTTTTCCGATTCAGGAATCGAGCCCAACTTGCCCCTGGTCATCGCGGGCTACAACGGCGGTGCTGAGGCCGTGAACCGATGGGTCGATACCTGGTCGATCCCACCGGATGCGGATGAGTGGGCCGAGTTTATTGGCTACAGCGAGACCCGAAAATACGTCCGCCGGGTCCTTGGGTTTTTGCAGACCTACCGGCTCGCATACGGTGATGTCCAGGCCAACCAAGCCGCGTCATCCAATACCCATGACTCAAGCGCGAGCGGTTCAACTGGGCAGGAGTAGAGCATCTGCAGCGACACACAGTCGGCGCCCAACAACTGAGTCGCCACATCAGTAGAACTCTGTACATTACCGCGCATCAACTGCGACACCGCACCGAACTTGGGCGGGTCAAAGCGAATCGGTATTGGTTTGACCCGATCCGGATTCAAGTCCCCGCGAACAGCCGCTGCTCGAACCGCATCGGTGACTGTACCCAGCTCATCAACCAAGCCGTTCTCGATGGCCTGGCCTCCGGTCCACACCCGACCTTGGGCAACAGCTTCCACCTCGTCCACGGTTTTACTCCGGCCTTCCGCCACGATGGCAATGAAACGGTCATAGACTCTTCGAAGAGAGCCTCGGAAACGACGCCGCTGATCGGGATCAAAGCGTGCGTGTGGCGTCAATAATCCTGGGTCGGGGGCGGGCCCCATCCATGTGCTGTGAATGCCCAGTTTGGCCAATGCCCCACCGAATACAATCTTCCCGCCAACCACACCGATGGATCCTGTAATCGTGGCACGATGCGCCCAAATCTCATGAGCCATAGCGGCAATATAGTAGCCACCGCTCGCAGCGACATTCCCCATCGAGGCCACCACTGGCTTCTTCTCGGCCAAGGCAGTCACTGAACGTGCGATCAAATCGCTCGCAAGAGCGCTGCCTCCAGGACTGTTGACCGCCAAGACCACCGCCTTGATGTGTTCGTTCTCGGTCAGTTCTTCGAGCACCGGAACCACATCATCGGATGCAATCACGCGGCCCCCTCGACCCATCTGTTCGCGGCGTTCCACCACAGGGCCTTCCAAGTGAACAACCGCCACCAAACTATTTTTTCGCCGCAATCGAGGCATTTTTCGTTCCAGCCGCGACAACCGCCCATACGACTTCAGACTGACACAACGAGGCGCTCCACCCAGCCGTTCCTCCCAAGCCGCCCACTCTTCGTCCGGGTAGACCGCCGCATCGATCAGGCCACACTCTACAGCGGCGAGTGCCGATATCGGAGATGCCACCAATGCCGCATCCAACTCGTTGATGTCGAGATCTCGACCTGCGCTCAACACAGACAGCCAGTTGTCATGAAGATCGCCGAGAAGGTGGTCCATCGCTTCGCGGTTTTCCGGCGTTGGGTGAGAGCGGGTATAGGTCTCTCCGAAGCTTTTGTACGCTCCGGCGCTTTCTAAATCCGCCTGCACACCGACCCTCTCGAGTGCATCGCCAAAAAACCGAACAGAGGTGGCCACCCCGGTCAAATACAGTTCTGCCGGCGGCGGCATACTCACCCGGTGAGCCGCCGATGCAACCAGGAGTTCGCGACCGCCACCGGACGACATATACGCCTCTACGTGGGTTCCTGAACCGGCCACTTCAGCCAAGGCATCGCGCAACAGGTACAGTTGGCTCCATCCGAGACGCAATGCTCGAATCTCTACCCGTAGACCCGCAATGCGCGAGTCACCTGCGATACAACCCAAGGTTTCAAGCATTTGTTCAAATGCAGGTGGCTCAATGGGGCGTCGTTCACCGCCCAATGTCCACGTCACGACAGAGCGCTTGCGACGCCGAAGACGAAACAAGCACGTCACAAGAATGCGAAGTGGACTAGTCAACAGTGTGATCAACAACAATACGGGGATACGAAGCAAAATGCCTCCAAGAAGTGAGGCTGCTTAAGCCGTCCCGTGAATGTCAGCCCTAAAGAGAAAGACTGTGTCCGAACTGTTGACCCCCGAAGAAGTCGCAATGTTCCGCAATGCCCCAGAAGGGGAATTGGTGGACCTCGCCATCGATCTTGACGTCCCGGTGCCCGAAGAGATTGATATCGATGGCATGTTGGATGCAGTGGTACGAAACCTGGCCTCACTGGCTCGCCGAGAAGGGCTTCCATTTTCCCGGTATGACCGAGAAGACCTCGAGCAACTTGGCGAAATGGAACGTGGCGCCATCGCTAGGCTCAATGGAGTGGACCCAAGAGCATCTGCTGCCAACCAAATTACAGCCCTACTAAAAACCGGTTCTAAAATCTACAAAATGTATAGAAAGACCCGGCCGAAGTCACAAATTCCGCTGTACCTACCGATGTTGCTCGCACCATTGGCTCGCCACCTGGTCTCAGGGACCGACTGATGCGGGACGGGTCCAGTCAAACCCGCTATGCTTTGACAAGAATGGAGACATGAATGGCCACCAAGACCTGCCCCAGTTGTGGAGAGGAAGTACCGGTTGTTGCAGCGCGCTGCAAATCCTGCTTTTTTGACTTCAACGAAGAACCCGCCGCCAGCAAAGGTGGAATGATGGGACTGCTTGTCCTGTTTGCCGCAATGGCCTTGGTTGGTATGGGTGTATTTTGGTACCTCCATACTCAGGTTGCCGCGGAACGAGTTGTCGTAGAAGAAGAGACTCAGACCATCATCATTACCCGAAAGTCTGCGGCAAAAACTGAGGCGACACGCGTAGCCTTTGGTGATGTCACCCGCATCGAGTATGTACTTGGCGGTGATAGCGCGCTGTACGAGGTGGTCGCTGTTACCAACTCTGACGATCGGTACGTCATCCAGTCATCTGACGATAGCCCGCTGGACGTACGCGCAGAGCACATCGCTCGGACGATGGAGAAGCCCATCGAGAGAGTCCGCAACGTAAAAACGTTTGCGGATTAGGCCGGTGATCCCCCTCGGCACTTCGGATCTTGCCATTGATTTGGGAACATCGAACACGCTTGTCGTTGTCCGTGGACGCGGCATCGTAGTGGACGAGCCCTCCGTGGTAGCCGTCGAGCGAATGGGAGGCGCACAGCGAGTGGTCGCCATCGGTCATGATGCCAAACAAATGGTCGGCCGAACTCCTGAGAATATCGAGGCCATCCATCCGATCCAGGATGGGGTCATTGTCGACTTTGATTTGGCTGAGGCACTCCTGCGCCGCTGTATCGAGCGGGCCCTGGGGACACGCCCATTTGTAAAGCCACGAATCATCGTATGTGTGCCCAACCGCCTTCAAGCTGTAGAACGCCGAGCGATTCAAGATTCGGCTCGGGCGGCGGGAGCAAAAGAAGTCTTTCTGGTGGGTAAACCCATCGCAGCGGCCATCGGTTCCCAGTTGCCCATTGAACGACCACTCGGAAACATGGTGATCGATGTGGGTGGTGGAACCACAGAAGTTGGAATCATCAGTCTGGGCGGTTCAGTCGTCACCCGCTCCGCTCAGGTGGGCGGGAAGCACTTTGATAATGCCATCACAGCTTGGATTCGTGAACGACACAATGTCTTGGTTGGCAGCCGAACTTCAGAGGACACCAAGCTGCAAGTTGGATGTGCCATGGTTTCGGAAGAGACCCGAAAAGCGAGAATCACTGGTCGGGATCTCTCTTCTGGTATCCCACGAGAAATCGAGGTCACCAGCGACGATATCTCCGATGCATTGGGGGAATGTTTAGAGCAGATCGTCGAATGTTTACGGACCACGCTGAAGGAAAGCCCACCCGAGCTTGCAGCAGATATCATCGACCAAGGGCTCGTGTTGTGTGGGGGTTCTGCCCTTCTTCCTGGACTCGACCGCTATCTACGCGACCGTACTGGGCTACCGATTGTGTTGTCAGAGGATCCTCGTCGCAGTACCGCGCTGGGAGCTGGAAGGCTTCTTGAGGACCCCACGGCACTGAGCCGAGTCGCGCTTTAAACCAGAGCGCCGTCCACCAACCACACGGCGGCCCGGCCACCCCCCGCCCCAAGTGTCACGACCTCCCCGCACTCATGACGTTCATGAGAGGCCAGATGGAAGTGGCCGCACATGGCAAGGGTAGTACCACCGCCCAAGTGGCCTTTGAGCCAGTCCCTCGCACGACGGTCAGTGTCTTGGAACCAATCCGTTTTTTGCTCACCGGCCAAC
>Ga0315320_10001052_pt1 | contig 22785 bp, 18 predicted proteins | sample M140m21515metaG_FD_203458 | JGI IMG/M metagenome (GOLD analysis project Ga0315320, IMG submission 203458) | Ammonia-oxidizing marine archaeal communities from Monterey Bay, California, United States - M1 40m 21515 | ecosystem: Environmental > Aquatic > Marine > Coastal | place: USA: California... | reverse complement strand
GTCGCGTGCGCCGCTGCGGCGTCGGCCGCCTCGATGATCCGGCTCGGATCCTTGCCGCCCGCCTGAGCGCTGTCGGGACGTCCACCGCCGCCGCCGCCGCAGGCCTGCGCGGCCGCCTTGACCCAGGCGCCGGCCTTCAGTCCGGTCGCGATGAGCGGCTCGGGAACCTTCGCCACGATCACGACCTTGCCGGCCTCCTCGTCGGCGGAGAGCAGCAGCACCGCGGAATCCGGTCTGGCGGCGCGAATCGCATCCATGGCGGCCAGCAACGCATCCTTGTCCGCGTGCTCGAGCTGCGCGACGATCGCGGGCCCGGCTTCGGTCTCCGCGATGCGGCGTGCCGCTTCGACCACGCTTCCACGGTTCTCGGCCGCCGCCGCCTTGCGTGCGGTCTTCGCCCGCGCTCGCAGGGCTTCGATCCGACCACCCAAAGCATGTCGATCGACCACGGAGATGGTCGCGGCCTCGTGATCGCGAACGAGGTCGTCGAGACCAACGGCCGCCTCGCTGGATTCGATGGCGTCGAGGCGATCCGCGAGCCCGGCGGCGGTGGCGCGGGCTTCGACCGCGGCTTCTCCGGCGAGCGCGGTCACGCGTCGGATGCCGGCGGCGAGGCCCTGCTCCGAAACGAGCACGAAATCCTTCGCGTCGCGGGTGTTCGAGAGGTGCGTTCCGCCGCAGAACTCGACCGACCGACCGAGCCATCCGGCATCGTCGGGGGACTCGAGCAGATCGATCACGGTGGGTCCCACCGAGACCATCCGCACCGGATCGGGATAGCGTTCGCCGAAGACGGCGCGGACCGAGTTGACGCGCTGGGCGAGATCGAGCGGGGCCTCGCCGACGTGGACCTCGAGCGCCTCGGTGATCGCCTCGCCGACGCGGCGTTCGATCGTGGCGAGGGCTTCGGGGTCGAGCGGTCCGGTCGCGGCGTAGTCGAATCGGAGTCGGTCCGGCGCGACGAGCGACCCGCGCTGGTCGCTGTCGGGGCCGGCGACCTCGCGGAGCGCGAGGTTCAGAAGATGCGTCGTCGTGTGATGGGCACGGATGCCCTCGCGTCGATGGACGTCGATCGCGACCTCGCACTCGTCGCCCGCGGCGATCGATCCGTGGGTCACGCGGCCGACGTGCAGGACGTGATCGCCGACGCGGCGGGCGTCCTCGATCTCGACCACCCCGGCGTGGTCGTGTCCGGCGCTGCTGCCCCGGCTCACGTGGAGTTCGCCCCGGTCGCCGATCTGTCCGCCCTGTTCGCCGTAGAAGCAGGTCCGATCGAGGATCACCGCGATCCGCTGGCCGACTTCGGCGTGCTCGGTGAGATGGCGTCCGTCCCAGATGGCCTTGATCACGCCGGTGGTGGCGTGACCCTGATGCTTGGCGTCGTCGTCGGTGGCCCGGACCTTGAGGAAGTCGAGCTTGCCGAGCACGTCGGGCGGCATCGTGATCACGGTGTCGGCCACTTCGCCGCCGCCTCGGCTCCGGGCCCGCGCCTCCTCCATGAGCACCTCGTAGGCCTCCACGTCGACCCGCATCCCGCGTTCCTCGGCCATCACCGAGGTGAGATCGATCGGGAAGCCGTAGGTGTCGTGGAGCTTGAACGCGTCGAGGCCGGTGACCGTGCCGTCCGTCGCGCGGCCCGCCGCTTCCGCGAACAGCTGGAGTCCGCGATCGAGGGTGCGACGGAACGTCACCTCCTCCTGCTTGATCGTCTCCTGCACCTTCGGCATCCGCGTCTTCATCTCGGGGAAGACCTCGCCGAGGCTCTCGACGACCGCGGGGACGATCGCGTCGAGGAAGGGACGCTCGATGCCGAGCGTCTGTCGACCATGTCGCACCGCGCGGCGGAGGATCCGCCGCAGGACGTAGCCGCGACCGTCGGAACCGGGGGTCGCACCGTCGGAGAGCGCCGCGACCAGACACCGCGCGTGATCCGCGATCACGCGATAGGCCATGTCGATCGGATCCTCGAGATCGCCGCCGTAGGGCCGGGCACCGCTCACGTCGGAGATCCGCTGGAAGATCCCCGTGAAGAGATCGGTGTCGTAGTTGCTTCGACGATCCTGCAGGACGGAGACGATCCGCTCGAAGCCCATGCCGGTGTCGACGTGACGGGCCGGAAGCTGCTTGAGTCCGCCGCCGGTTTCGCGGTTGTACTGGATGAACACGAGGTTCCAGACCTCGAGCACGTCGGGGTCGTCCTGGTTCACGAGCGACGCGGCGTCCCGTCCACCGATGCGATCGACGTGGAGTTCCGAACACGGTCCGCAGGGACCGGTCTCACCCATCTCCCAGAAGTTGTCCTTCGCGTTGCCGGGGATCACCTGCGCCGCGGGCAGGTATCGAAGCCAGAGATCACGCGACTCGTGATCGGGCTCGAGCCCCTGCGCGGGGTCGCCTTCGAACCAGGTCGCGTAGAGACGGTCGGGGGCGATCTCGAAGACCTCGGTGAGCAGCGTCCAAGCCCACTCGATGGCTTCGGCCTTGAAGTAGTCGCCGAACGACCAGTTCCCGAGCATCTCGAAGAAGGTGTGGTGATAGGTGTCCCGGCCCACGTCCTCGAGATCGTTGTGCTTCCCGCCGGCGCGGATGCACTTCTGCGTGTCGACGGCCCGGGTGTAGCCCCGCGTGCCCTGGCCCAGGAACACGTCCTTGAACTGGTTCATGCCCGCGTTGGTGAACAGCAGCGTCGGATCCTCGTGGGGAACGACGGGGCTCGAGGGAACCACCTCGTGGCCGAGACGACCTTCGAAGTACTCGATGAAACGGCGGCGGATCTCGGCGGCGGTCGGCGAGGACATGGGGGCTTCCAGGGGCGGTGGGGATGGACTGAGGAGGCACAGTATGCCTTGTCGGTGGCCGGACTTCACGCGTCGTCGGGTCCGCCGGAACGGGACCTGCTACCGTTCGCTCGCCCGGGCCGAACGACGTGCGGATGTCGCCCTCCGAGCGGTCGGGACCAAACAGAGGAACCACGATGTCGAATCGACGCCCCTATGTCGGTGGAAACTGGAAGATGCACGGCGAACTCGCCGCCGCAGTCGAGCTGACCGAGGACGTCGCGGCGGCGATCGGCGACGCCGTGCAAGCGGTCGATGTGACGTTGTTTCCGCCTTTTCCGTACCTCCAGGCGGTCGGGCATGCACTGCGACAGGCCGGGATCGGGCTCGGTGGACAGGACTGTTCGCCGCACCTGGAAGGGGCCCACACCGGCCAGACCAGTCCGGCGATGATTGCCGATCTGGGTGGTTCCGTGGCCCTGATCGGGCATTCCGAGCGTCGAAACGAGCTTGGGGAACCGGATGCCCTGATCGCCGCCAAGACCCGGGCCGCCCTCGCGGCGTCGCTCCAGCCCGTGGTCTGCGTGGGGGAGACGATGGGCGAACGAGAGGCTGGAAACGCCCTTCAGGTGGTCGAGAGGCAGGTTCGAGCGGCCCTCGAGGGGCTGACGAGCGACCAGGTGGGTACCGCGGTCGTCGCCTACGAGCCGGTCTGGGCCATCGGGACCGGGATCACCGCGACCCCCGACGATGCCCAGTCCGCCCATTCAATGATCCGATCCCTGCTCGGGGAACTGTATGATGCTGAACTCGCCGATTCGGTTCGAATCATCTACGGCGGATCGGTGAAGGCCGCGAATGCCGCGGAGCTCTTCTCGGCCCCCGACGTGGATGGGGGCCTGATCGGTGGAGCGAGCCTCAAGGTGGACGAGTTCGCCTCGATCTGCCGGGCCGCCGTCTCGGCCTGAGTCGCAACGCCGCGGCTCGATTCGCACCTCGACATCACACGCTTCCGCGTGATGTCCCGTTCTGGAAACTGACCGTGTCCACCTGGATCGTCGTCCTCACCATGCTCTTCATCGTCGTCTCGGCGGCGCTGGTTCTCATCATCCTCGTCCAGCGGCCACAGGGCGGCGGACTTGCCGGCGCCTTCGGTGGTGCGGGTGGAAGCGGCGCCGACACCGCCTTTGGCGGTCGGACCGGTGACGCGCTCACCGTCGCGACCGTCGCCGGCTTCGTCATCTACATCGTGCTCGCGGTCGCCTTGAACATCATGGACAACCCGGCCGTGGCGACGACCACGGAACCGACGCCTCCCGCGTCCACCGCACCGGCGACGCCCGCGACCGTACCCGCGACGCCTGTTTCCACGACGCCTGCGCCCGCGGCGGGCGCAGCGCCCGCGACCACGCCGGCCGCACCCGTCAGCACTTCCAACACCGATCCGACCCCGGCCACGCCGGCCGAAGCCCCCGCCGGGGGCTGAGTCCGGGCGACGAACCGGGGCGAACCCACGAGAGCCGTGACATGATTCGATCGATGACCGGTTTCGGGGCTTCCCATCGAGAGGTCGACGGCTCGAGGTTCTCCGTCGAGATCCGCTCGGTCAACAACAAGTTCCTCAAGACCACGGTTCGCCTTCCGGACGAGCTCTCCTCGCTGGAGACCGAACTCGAGACGAAGATCGGCCGGCGGCTCAACCGCGGCAGCGTGATCGTCACGGTCCGCTGGGTCGAAGGCGGCGCCGCGATCGCGGCGCGGATCGACACCGCGGCGGCGAGGGCGTCGATCGAACAACTGGTGAACGGCATGCCGGAGTCGATCCGGGATCGCTGCACGATCGATCTGGCGACCATGCTCACGGTGCCCGGAATCGTCGGCGGCGACGACTCCGCAGCGGCGGTCGGCATCGCGAAGCCGGTGCTCCTCGAACTGCTCGACGAAGCCTGCGACCGCCTGATCGAGATGCGGGAACGCGAGGGCGCCGGTCTGCTCGGGGAACTCGACTCCTTCGGCACGCGGATGCGGGAACGTCTGGAAACCGTCTCGGATCGCGCTCCCCGGGTCGTCGAGCTCTATCGGGATCGACTCCATCAGCGGGTCGAGTCGCTGCTCGCGGAGGTCGGGGCGAGTCTCGACCAGAGCGACCTCGTCCGCGAAGTCGCCATCTTCGCGGAACGAAGCGACATCGCCGAGGAGATCACGCGGCTCGACGGTCATCTCGGCCAGTTCTTCGATCTCATCGGCGGAGAGGACGGCGAGCCGGTCGGACGCACGCTGGACTTCCTCACCCAGGAGATGCTCCGGGAGGCGAACACCATCGCGAGCAAGTCCGCGGACTCGGAGATCACGCGATCCGTCGTGGAGGTCAAGGGCCTCATCGACCGGATCAAGGAACAGGCGGCGAACGTCGAGTGAGCACGTCGCCCCGCTTCAGCGACGGCGACGGGGGCGAGACGCTGGCCGACGGAACCGCGGTCGGACTTCCGGGGTCGCATGGTGAACGAAGCCGCTTCGAGCCGGGCGAACTGCGCCGGGTGCTCGACGCGTTCCCGCTCGAAGGCGTCCGGGAGATCCGTGAGTTTCCAGCCGGATCGCGGCAGGCGCCGAAGGTTCGGATCGTCGCCGAGGAGGGCGAGTTTCTCCTGAAGCGAAGGACGATCCGTCCGGACCTCGTCGAACGGGCCACCTTCAATCACCGTCTGCAGCTCCATCTCGAGCGGCGGGGGGTGCCGGTGGCGGCACTGGTCGGAACGCGTGAAGGGAACGGTTCGATCCTGCTCGACGGTGGGCAGGTCTACGAACTCTTCCACTGGGTCGACGGCCGGCGGATGGTGAAGGTGGAGTCCGAAGCGATCAACGCGGGGCGGATCCTCGGGCGACTGCATCTGGAGGCGCGTGATCTGGAGTGGTCCGACCCGCCGCCGATGCCCGGATTCCACGCGGCGGATCAGGTCGAGACGGCCTTCGACCGCGTGACCGAGGCGGTGGTCGCCGCGGATGCGGACGTGGACCGCGTCGAACTTCGAAACGTCGTGGAGCGTCTCGCCGAAATCCGGCACCGTGCGATGGAACAGGTGGAGGCGGGGGGTTGGTCGAGTCTTCCCGCGCAGCCGATCCACGGTGACTGGCATCCCGGGAACGTGCTCTTCACGCCGGAGAAGCCGACCCGGACCAGGCCCGGAACCGTCCGCGCCATCGTCGACTTCGACGCGTCGCGTGTCGAACCGCGGCTGGTCGATCTGGCGAACGGCCTGCTGCACTTCGCGATGCGAAGCGATCGAGACGCCTCGCCCGCGGACTGGCCTCCGTCGCTTTCGCCACGCCGCATGATGGCGTTCACCCGTGGCTGGCGTGCGGTGGTGGGTGACGTCGTCGAGGCGGAAGCGGTGATCCTTCCCGCGCTGATGTTGGAGTGTCTGGTCGCCGAGAGCGTCGTCCCGGTGGCGAAGACCGGCCGGTTCGCGGTCGTTCCCGGTCTGCCCTTCCTCGCCATGGTGGTTCGCAAGGCCGCCTGGATCGAGGAGGCCGCGGCCCCGATCCGCGAGCTCCTCGTCCGTTGATCCGATTCCTCGTCGTCAGGTCGACCTTCCTCCGGACCGATTCGCTCGAACGGACGACGGGGGCTATCGTGTTTTCATGGCCCGTGTCCTCCGAATCCTCGCGTTCCCGCTGGTCGTGACGGTGGCCCTCGGGTCGTTCACGATGACGCTTCGAACGGCCGTGGCACAGGATGCCAAGGCGAAACAACCAGTCCGCCGGGTCCCCGTCGACCTGCCGCGGCCGGGAGTGCCGAGGCAGGTGGAGTCGATCCGCGCCCGACTTCTGGACGATGATCAGGCGGCCCGACTGGCGCTCGGCGTGGATCCCGAGCAGCTCCGGATCGCCGCCGTTCCGAAACACGTCCGTATCGTCGTCGACCGACTCGCCGCCGACGGCTTCGACGAACGGGAACGGGCGTCCGCCGATCTGCGGGAGATGTCGATCACGAACGACGTGCTGATGGCCGTCCTCGAACAGGACGGTCTCGACGAGGAGCAGCGGAATCGACTGCTTCGAGTGCTCCGGTGGCGGGTGCTCTACCGACCGCGAGGCGCGGTGGGCATCCGCATGGAACCATCCGGCACCGCGATCTCGGTCCGGGGCGTCCTGGTCACCGAAGTCATCACGGGTCTTCCGGCCGAGAAGGTGCTTCGGGTCGGCGACGTGATCCTGAGGATCGACGGGCAACGGATCACCACCAGTGCGGACCTGATCGGCCGGGTGCAGCGGTTGCAGCCGGGTGACCCGATCCGAATGGGCGTGATCAGGCCGGTCCCGGCGGACACGCCCGACGGTCCCGGAATCCTCCGGTTCGAGGGCGATCGCGTCTTCGAGGAGGTGGACGTTGAGTTTCCGCTCGGGTCGTACGACAAGCTGGGCAACGATCCCTCGGCGTCCGCGATGGGGAATCCCGAGACGATGCGACGTCGTGGGCGGGTCGAGGCGATCTGGGCCCGCTGGGGGTCGAGCCCGCGTTCGGTCGGCATCCCGAAGGCATTGGACGAAGACGTCCGCGACGGGCCTCCCGCGAAGTCACCTTCGCAGCCGTGAGGTTCGCCTGAGCACGAGGACCGCGATCAACGCGAGGGCTTCGGAATCAGCTCTTCGCGCCGAGCGGGTTGTGGAAGTGCTTGTTCTGCACCGGAATGACGGCTTCGAGGACGTGCTCGAGCACTTCCGCCGGTGAACCGATCGCCGAGACGTCGGTCACGATCGCGTCCGAGTAGTGGGCGAGGACGGGACTCGTCTCCCGCTCGTAGACGTCGAAGCGGCGGCGGATCACGCGTTCATCCGCGTCGTCGAGCCGGTTCTCCTTGATCGCCCGCTTCTTCATTCGTTCGACCATCGCGTCGAGGTCGGGGCAGACCAGGTGGACGATCTGCAGGACGTCGATGTACGGCTCGAGGGCCTTGGCCTGGCCGAGACTTCGAGGAATGCCGTCGAGAACGAGCAGGTCGACGCGGGGCTTGTAGAGGCTGAGCACCGTCTGGGCGTGCATGTTCTGCCGCCACATCTCGACGGTGAGCTCATCGGGGACCAGCTCGCCCTTCGAGGAATACTCGAGGAACTGGCGACCGAGATCGCTGGTGGTGTCGAGGGATCGGAAGACGTCGCCGCAGGCAAGATGGAAGAACCCGGGAATCTGTCCGAGGATCTTTCCCTGCGTACCTTTTCCGGCACCAGGGGCACCGAAGAGCAGAACGGTCTTGAATCGATCGGGCATGGGTCTCGGGCCTCCCTCGGCTGCGTATGGTCGACTTCGGGAGTATCGGACAAATCCCGTCCGGACGAAAGTCGAATCGACGGGATCCTTGGTTCCGACGCCTCGGTTCCGGGATCCACGATCTCGACACTTCTTCCACCGAACCCGGTCCGACTTGGCGTTCCCGGGCGTTCCCCGTAGGGTCGATCAGGTCGTCGACGTCGTCGACGCGTCTTTGTTCCCGGAGCCGTGGCATGCAGGGCATCGTTTCGAAGTGGAAATGGCGATCCCCGTCGGCCGCGGAGGCATCCGCGGGAGGCACCCCGGGCCCGCTCGCGGATCGCGTCCTGCGGGGCCGGGGGATCGAGGATCCGGTCGCCTTTCTCGATGACGGATACGGCCGAGTCGTTCCGCCCGAGGGGCTTGGCGGGGCGGTGGAGGCCGGTCAACGGCTCTCGGAGGCGATCGCCGCCGGTCGCCGGATCGTGATTCATGGTGATTACGACTTCGACGGCATCGCGGCCTCGGCGATTCTCGCGCGATCCCTGCGCCTGCTCTCCTCCAAAGCCGAGGTGCGGGTGGTGCTCCCGGACCGCTATCAAGGGGGATACGGGCTGTCGGTCGAAGGACTTCGACGAATCCGAGAGGAGGGTGCGGACCTGGTGGTCGCCGTCGACTGCGGCATCACCGCGATCGAAGCGATCGAGGCCGCCCGGGCGAATGGTCTCGAAGTGATGGTGCTCGATCACCACACCTTCGTCCGCGACGAACAGGGGGGGCTCGTGCTCCCGCCGGCCAGTGTGGTGGTGCACCCCGGATTGCCGGTCGAGGAATCGGACTGCGTCGGAACCGACCATCTCTGTGGTGCGGCGGTCGCCTTCAAGGTGGTCTGGGCGACGGCGCGAGCTCACTTCGGTTCCGATCGGGTACCCGCGGTGATGAAGCGCGAACTGGTCGAGGCGACGATCCTCGCGGGCCTGGGAACCATCGCGGACGTCATGCCGCTGGTGGAGGAGAACCGGGCGCTCGCGGCGCTCGCACTTCGAGGCCTGCCGAATTCGGGCATCTCCGGACTTCGGGCCCTGCTGATCGAGTCGGGTCACGGCCTGCAGGACGGCCCGGTGCACGAGGAGACGGTGCAGTTCCAGTTGGCGCCGAGGATCAACGCGCTCGGGCGTTTCGGCTCCGCGATGCCGGCCATCGAGCTGCTCACCCTGCCGGAGGACGGGGAGGGGACGTCCGCCCGTGCCGCCGCGCTGGCGGCCGAGATCTCCGCGACGAATCTCGAGCGACGCTCGGCGGAACGCACCATCGTCGAAGAGGCGACCGCGCGGGCCGAAGCCGAAGGGCAGACCGCGGACGATCATCCGGTGATCGTGCTCGGTGACCCGAACTGGAAACGAGGACTGGTCGGTCCCGCCGCGGCGAAGCTCGTCGACCGCTTCGCGCGACCGGTGATCCTCTTCGAAGCCTGCGAGGACGGAATCGCCCGTGGCTCCGCCCGGAGCATCCACGGGTATTCGATTCACGACGGCCTCGCCGCCGCGGCCCCGCTCCTGGAGTCGTTCGGTGGCCATGCCGCCGCGGCCGGCTGTGCCGTCCGAACCGCTCGGCTCGACGAGCTTCGGGCGGCGTTGGTCGACCATGCTCGCACCGAGATCGCGGCCGTCGACCTCACACCGGTCGTCGAGATCGACTGCCGGGCGGTCATCGAGGAGATGGACGAGGTCGAGGACGTGCAGGGCGTTCGAGAACTCGCGCCGTTCGGTCCGGGGCATCCACGACCGAGCGTGCTCGTGGAAACCGTGCGTCCGATCGAGACCCGATGGGTGGGGCAGGATCAGGGCACGCTGCAACTTCGATTCGCCGGCGCCGGCGCAAGGAGCGTCAAGGCGGTGTGGTTCGGTGCGGGGCGTCATCGGGACGCGATCGAGTCGGCGATCCGGGGTGGTGCGATCGACATCGTCGCGACGCCGGATCTCAACCGCTGGCGCGGGCGGGTGGAGCCCAACCTGATGATCCAGGACCTCCGGGCCTCGGTCTGACCGTCTTCTTCGATTCGCGAGATCCTCGCGTGACTTCGGCGAGCTCAGGTCTGAATTCGGATCGGCTCAGATCACCACGTCGGCGCCCGCGGTCAGTCCGGGGAGCTTCACCCCTCGAAGGTCGCCGGGTTCGAGTGCGGTGGCCGCGGTGATCTCGATCCGGCCGTCGACCGTGCCGTCCTCGCGGCGCGGCACCTTCACGCCGGCCGCCTCGAGCCAGCGGGCCGCCCGTTCGGTCTGCAGGATGCCGCTGCTGGTCGCGGAGTCCGCGCCTTCGGCGTTCTTGATCGGTGCGAATTCCTCGGCCCGGTCGGTCTCGAGCACCAGGCCACGGCCGACGAAGGCGAGGGCGTCGAAGACGAACATCTCGAACTTCGTCGCGTTCGGCGCGTCGGGTTCGATGCGGCCGTCCGTCTCCGGATCCCAGTGGGGGACCTTCTTGCGGGCCCGATGGAACGGCATCCTTCGATCGCCGTCCTCCGCGGAGACGCGTCGCACGAAGTCCAGTCCCAGCATGTGGATCGCGATCGAGCCCGCGATGAAGCGAAGGCCGCCGTCGGCATCCGTGTCCGCCGCGAGCGATTCGGGAAGGTCGCTGTATTCGATGACCACGGTCCGGCCGTCGACTTCGCAGAAGACGCCGACCTTCTCGCCGGCCGAGACCTTCGGCACCATCTTGCTCGACATCTCGCCGGAGCTGGAAGGATGCGTCGCGTGAAGTCCGACGAACAGGGGATCGACCACCTGCACGGTCGGGTTGTCGACCTGGAAGTAGGAGAGGTGACGGATGCCTCGGGCCGCCGCGTGATCGAGTGCGCCGCTGCGGTGGAGGGCCCGGAGGGATCCGCCGTGGCCGTCGGGACTGACCGCGAGCACGCCCGGCGCTTCGAGGAGCAGTCGGCCGTCGTCGTCGACCGCGGGCATCACGCCCTGCGGGAAGAACAGCATCGATTCGGGGCGCCGTCCGAAGTGGTTGTTGTCCTGGAAGAAGGCCCGGGTCGCCGCGTCGTTGAGCGGACTGGTCATGACGTACCAGGGCGTCTCCACGCCGTACTTCGTGTCCACCGCATTGAGTTGTTCGGCGAAGAGCCGGAAGAGGGGTTTCCCGGTCACCGGTGTCGCGGGGAAGGTCCCCTTCGGACCGTTCCAGCCGAGTCGGGTGCCCTGGCCACCCGCCACCGTGAACGCGGCCACCTGGCCGTCACGGATGATCGCTTCGCCGGTGGCCCGGAAGGCCGCTTCGCCCTCGGGATTCCGAGGAACGAAAGGGGCGGGCTCGATCGAGCCGGTCGGCGTGTCGAGACCGGGCTCCGACTTCGCGAGTCGTTCGATCTCGTCGAAGTCGATCGCCTCGACCTGTTCGAGGAACGATTCGAGTCCCGCTTCGTCGAGCCGGTCGAGGCCGGCGACGAGGTGGCTCTGTCCATGAGACTCGAGACGTGCCACGATGGCGTCGAGGCGTTCGGTGATCGGCGCGCTCTGCATGCTTTGCGGTTCCGTTTGGCGAAAAGAGGTTCAGGCGTCGGAGGCTCGAGGTTCCTCGGGCTCGGTCCAGCCCTCGGACTCGTGCCGGACGATCTTCCCCGTCTCGAGGTAGATGACCTGCTCGCAGACGTTGGTGCAGTGGTCGGCGATCCGCTCGAGTGACTTGGTGACCGCGAGGATCCGGAAAGCACCGTCGACCGCGAGGGTGCCGTCGCTCACCCGGGCCTGCGCGTCCCGGAGGATCTCCACCTTGAACCGGTCGACGGTGTCGTCGAAGTCGAGCACGCGGCGGGCGAGCACCGGATCGCTCTTGCTCAGGGCGCGGTTCGCGTCGCGGATCATCCCGAGCACGCTGTTCGCCATGACGCGGTAGGTGTCGGGGAGGTTGCTCGTCTTCCTTCGCGGGTCGAGGGTCGCCTCCGCGATCGTGACGGCGCAGTCCCCGATGCGTTCGAATTCGTTGTTGACCTTGACGATGGTGAGCACCGAGCGGATCGAATGCGGGTCGCGCTGGCCGAGGGCGAGCAGCGGAATGCACTGCTTCTCGATCTCGATGTCGACGGTGTCCACCATCGCCTCGATCTCCACGACCTCCTCGGCCTTGGTCCGATCGTGGTCGAAGTAGCAGTCGACCGCCTTGGTGGCCTGCTCGAGGACGCGGACGCCCTGTCGGGAGATCTCCATGCGGAGGTCTTCGAGTCTGATCTGGAATGCGTTGCTGGCGTCGCTCAAGCTGGGATCCTCGTTCACGGAGTATACGCCTCCATCCGCCCCATGCCCCGAACCGGCGGGTAGCATTCGATCATGATCGAACTCGGCGTGAACATCGACCATGTCGCGACCGTCCGTCAGGCCCGACGGACCTGGGAGCCCGACCCGACCTGGGCCGCGGTCGAGGCGCATCTGGGTGGTGCCGCGGGAATCACGATCCACCTCCGGGAGGATCGACGCCATATTCAGGACGACGACGTCAGGCGACTGAACGAACTCGTGCAGATCAAGCTCAATCTCGAGATGGCCGCGACCGACGAGATGGTCGCGATCGCCACCGAGGTGCGGCCGGAAGTCGTGATGCTGGTGCCTGAAGGCCGTCATGAGATCACCACCGAGGGGGGGCTCGACGTCGCGGCCGCTCGGACCCGACTGAGCGGGGTCGTGACCCGGCTCCGCGATCAGGGGATTCCGGTCTCCGCCTTCATCGACCCCGATCCCGTCCAGGTCGACGCCGCCGCCGCATGCGGTTTCTCGATCTGCGAGGTCCATACCGGTCCCTACGCCCATGCCTTCCACGACCATGGCCGGTCGGCTGAATCAGCGCCGGTGGTGGAGGAGCTCGCCGCGGTCGCCCGCGCCGGAGAGGCCATCGTGGCCGCAGGCATGCGTTTCAACGCCGGGCACGCCCTGAACTACGCGAACGTTCAGGCGATCGCCGCCCTTCCGGGGATCCGGGAACTGCACATCGGGCACTCGATCGTGAGCCGATCGATCTTCATCGGCCTCCGCGAGGCGGTCCGCGAGATGCGCAATCTGATCAACGAAGCCGCGTCCTGAGGGGGCCGTCCTTCGGGCCTCCGGGTGGGTCGTCGGGGCCGGGATCGTTGAAACCGCCTGGAAACCTCGAAACACCCTGGGAGATCCGGTCGCTTCATCGATTCTCATGGCGACACCCGCGACGCTGGTAGGATCGCGGCCGACGCAGGACGCGTTCGATGGAGGATCACGATGTCCGACCCCAGGCCCGGCGACTTCGCGGGCGTACACACCGCACTCGTCACCCCGTTCACCGCGGATGCCTCCGCGGTGGATCTTCAGGCCCTCGAGGCCCAGGTGCTCTTCCAGGCGTCGGGAGGGGTCGCCGGCGTCGTGCCCTGTGGAACCACCGGAGAGACGCCGACGCTCACCGCGGAGGAGCGTCGCGCCGTCATCGGATGCGTGGCCGCGACCGCGGGGCCGCTCGGACTCTCGGTCGTCGTCGGTGCCGGATCCAACTCGACGGTCTCCGCGATCGAGTTCTCGGCGGAGGCCGCGGACCTCGGTGCGACGGCGACGCTGCAGGTCACGCCGTACTACAACCGCCCCTCGCAGGATGGACTCTTCCGTCACTTCTCCGCGCTCGCCGATTCCGCCCGGGTCCCGATCGTCCTCTACGACGTGCCGGGTCGAGCCGGCGTCGGACTCGCCGTCGACACCGTGGTGCGGCTCGCGAATCACGAACGGATCGTCGCCATCAAGGTCGCCAACGGATCGGTCGGATACGTCAGCGAACTGATCCAGCGCTGCGATCTCGCGATCCTCTCGGGTGACGACCCGCTCACCCTGCCGATGCAGTCGGTGGGTGCGATCGGCGCCGTGAGCGTGGCGGGCAACGTCGTTCCGGGCGAAGTCGTCCGACAGGTCGCCTCGGCGAACCGCGGTGACTTCGCAGCGGCCCGCGCCATTCACGAGCGTCTCTTCGCCTTGTCGAACGGGCTCCTCGGGCTCGACGGCAATCCCGTGCCGGTCAAGGCCGCGATGGCGCTTCTCGGTCGCGACACCGGCGTCGTTCGGCCGCCGCTCGCGGTGGCCTCCGATGCGGTTCGTCGAAGCCTCCTCGACCTGCTCGGAGCGGCCGGCGTCGAAGGGCCGGCCGGCGGCGTGACCGCATCCCGATCGGCGGGTGCCCGATGAGCGACGTGAACGATCAACGCTACGAGCCGAGCGGGCTTCCGTATCGGATCGCGGTGCTGTGCTACCTCTGGACCGAGGACGACCGACTTCTGATGCTCCATCGCCGGAAGCATCCGAACCCCGACATGTACTCCCCGATCGGCGGCAAGATGGAGATCTCCCTCGGGGAGACCCCGCACGAGTGCGCCCGCCGGGAGATCCACGAGGAGGCGGGGATCGAGATCCCCGACGAGGACATCCGGATGTTCGCGATGGTGGCGGAGAAGGCCTACCAGGACGAGATGCACTGGCTGCTCTTCTGCTTCGAAGTGACCCGGCGCATCGATCCCGCCGAGCTTCCCCGCTCCGAATTCGACGAAGGAACGCTGGAATGGGTGCCGGTGGACGAGGTCGAACGACTCCGGATTCCGGAGACCGATCGCAAGGTCCTCTGGCCGCTGCTCAAGCCGCGGCGGCACGCCGGCGGATTCCTCATGGTCGAGATCGACTGCAGCGGCGACGATCTCGTGTCGAGGATCGTCGAGGACACCCGGCCGCTCGGCTGAACGCCGGTCGGTCCGCGGACTCAGGAGATTCCGGCGACCGCGGCCGCTTCGTCGGCGATGGCCGCCGCCGCTTCGTCGGTGGGGGCCTCCGCGATGAGACGGATGATCGGCTCGGTGTTGCTGGGTCGAACGTGGACCCACGCGTCGCCGACATCGACCCGCACGCCGTCGACGTCGTCGACCCGGCCTTCCGGCCAGTGCTTCGCGACCTTCTTGAGGATCTTCGGAACGGCGGACTTTCCGCCCACCGAGGAGAGATCCCACTTCCGCTTGATCATCGAGTACTTCGGGAGTTCGTCGACCACGGCGGCGAGGGTGCGACCGTCGTCGGCGAGCAGCTCGAGCACGATCGCCATCGCCGAGAGGGAGTCCCGGATGAAGCAGACTTCGGGCACGATCACCCCGCCGTTGCCTTCGCCGCCGATCCGACCCTCGTGAGCGCGGATGCCCTGCACGACGTTCGCCTCACCGACCGCGGTTCGAATCACGCGTCCGCCCTCGAAGCCGGCGCAGACGTCGTCGATCATCCGGCTGGTGGACAGGTTGGCGGCGACGGGGCCGCCTCCGTGTCGTTGCATCATCCGCAGGGCGGCGAGGACGAGGGTCCGTTCCTCGCCGATGTAGCGACCTGCGCCATCGACGATCGCGAGTCGGTCGGCATCCGGATCCTGCGCGAAACCGATCGCCGCGTCTCCGTCCGCGGCGACGGCGGCGGCGAGTTCGGTCAGGTTCGCCTCGGTCGGCTCCGGCGTGTGCGGGAAGATGCCCGTGGGTTCGCCGTGGAGATGGACGAGGTCGCAGCCGAGGGCCTCGAGGAGCATCCGACCGGCCGGACCGCCGGAGGCGGCCACCGAATCGAGGAACACCCGGAACCGCTTCGAACGGATCAGCTCGACGTCGACGATCGAAAGCACCTTGTCGACGTGGATCCGTGAGCCGTCGTCGCGGTGCTGGATCCGTCCGCAGTCCGCGCCGGCCATCCGATCGAGTCGACTGCCTTCGAAACGGGCGATGATCTCCTCCGCCACCGGTCCCGGAGGCGCCAGGCCGTCGGCGTCGAGACACTTGATGCCGTTCCATTCGATCGGATTGTGACTCGCGGTCACGTTGATTCCGCCGTCGCATTCGAGTTCGCGGATCATCACGCCGACGGTGGGGGTGGTGCTCACGCCGAGCAGCGTCACTTCGCAACCGACCCCGGCGAGACCGGCCGCGGCCGCCGAAGCGAGGCAGGATCCCGATCGCCGGCCGTCGTGGCCGACCACCAGGCGCGGCGGGCGGTCCTCGACCGTCTCTCGGAGGAGCGAGCCGAATGCGCCGGCGTATCGGGCGACGATCTCGGGCGTCATGGTGGCGCCGACGATTCCGCGGGCGCCGGAGATGGAGAGCATGAGGGGGGCGTCGGGCACGGTGACTCCTGCGGTCGGGGGGGTACGGCGAACGAACGATCTCATCCGTCTCGATCGGGTCGAAGGACCATTGTCCTATACTCGAAACATGTTCGAACTCGAAGTATCGCATCGATTCTCCGCGGCACACGCGGTCACCGTGGGAGGCGTCCGGGAGGAGCTCCACGGGCACGACTGGCGGGTCACCGTGACGGTTCGAGGGCCTCGGCTGGACGAGGAGGATCTGCTCGTCGATTTCCACCTGGTGGAGGCGTCGCTCAAGGACGTCGTGGCGCCCTTTTCGGGGCGGACGATCAACGGGGTTCCCCCCTTCGACCGGCTGCACCCGACCGCCGAGCGAATCGCGGAGCACGTCGCGTCCGGGATCGGCCCGAAGATCCCGGCGGCGTGCGAAATCGCCTCCGTCGCGGTCGAAGAGGCCCCTGGCTGCATCGCCCGGTGGTTTCCGCCGACGGCGTGATCGGCCCGGCCCCTCGTTAGAATGGGATTCTTCCGAGGCCGAGGCCGTTCGGGCCAGAATTCCCACCCCCAGAACGAGCGAAGGCACGGTGAGCCCCGATGACCGAAACCGATCCCCAGTCCACCGAAAAGGAGCTTTCGCGGATCGGGAGCGGCGTCCCGGATCCGGGTGAGGTCGCCTTGGACGATCCGGGGCGGTTTCTCAACCGGGACATCCAGTGGCTTGAATTCAACCGTCGGGTCCTCTTCCAGGCGATCGACCCGCGGACGCCGCTGCTCGAGCGGGTCCGGTTCCTCGCGATCACCTCCCGGAACCTCGACGAGTTCTTCATGAAGCGGATCGGGGGACTGAAGCGACGTCGCGATCTCCGACTCGGCGCCCAGCACTTCGAGACCCTTCCGCCCGAGCGACAGCTCGACGAACTGCGTGGCGTCGTGGTCGACCTCATGGAACTCCAACGAAGATGTTTCCGGCACGACGTGCTCCCCACGCTCGTCGAGACCGGCATCGAACTGCTCGGGTGGGACGATCTCACCGAGGACGAGAAGGCGGACGCGGAGTCCTGGTACCGGGCGAACATCTTCCCGATCCTCACGCCGCTCGCGGTCGATCCCGGGCATCGATTCCCCTTCATCTCGAATCTCAGCGTCTCGATCGGCGTGATGCTTCGCCGGGCGGGGGAGACCGAGGAGCTGTTCGCCCGCGTGAAGGTGCCCGAGGTTCCCCGGCGTCTCTACGACCTCGGTGACGGAAGACGATTCGTTCCCGTGCAGGAACTCATCGAGCACAACCTCGACGATCTCTTCCCCGGCATGGAGATCCTCCGAATCCTCTCGTTCCGCGTGACCAGGAACGCCGACGTCGAGGAGGAGAGCGAGGATGCCGAGGACCTCCTCGAGCACATCCAGCAGCAGCTTCGCGAGCGACGATTCGCCAGCGTCGTCCGACTCGAGGTCGGTGCGAATCCCGATCCCCGCGTGCTCAAGCTGGTGCTCGACGAACTGGATCTCGATGAGATGGACGTCTACGAGACGGACCAGCTCCTCGACTACGGAATCCTCGACGACATCGCCGACCTCGACGTTCCCGAACTTCGATTCCAGCCGTGGCGACCCGTGGTGCCCCGTGGGCTCGAGGGCGACTCCTCGGATCTGCTCGCGGCGATCCGCAGCGGCGACATGATCGTCCACATGCCCTATGAATCCTTCGACGCCACCGTCGAACGCTTCGTCGAGCAGGCGGCGGCGGATCCGCGGGTCCTCTGCATCAAGCAGACCCTCTACCGGACGTCCGGCGACAGCCCGTTCATCCCCTCGCTGATCAAGGCGGCGGAGAGCGGAAAGCAGGTCGCGGTGCTCGTCGAACTCCGGGCCCGCTTCGACGAGGCCCGGAACATCCACTGGGCCGGGAAGCTCGAGGATGCCGGCGTCCACGTCGCCTACGGCGTGGTCGGTCTCAAGACGCACACCAAGACGGTGCTCGTGGTTCGGCAGGAGGCGGGGGGCATCCGCTGCTACGCCTACCTCGGAACCGGGAACTTCAACTCGAAGACCGCCGGTCTCTACGAGGACGTCGGGCTCTTCACGGCGGATCCCGCGATCACCGAGGACCTGGTCACCCTGTTCAACTACATGACCGGTCGGAGTCGACAGCGGGAGTACAACAAGCTTCTCGTCGCGCCCACCACGATGAAGTCGATCTTCCTCGACTACATCGAACGGGAGGTCATGGTCAGCACGCCGGAACGCCCGGGTCGGATCATCTGCAAGATGAACCAGCTCGAGGATCGCGAGGTCTCCGACGCGCTCTATCGGGCGTCGCAGGCGGGGGTCCAGATCGACTGCATCGTCCGTGGCTTCTGCTGCCTCCGGGCGGGCGTGCCGGGCCTGAGCGAGAACATCCGGATCCATTCGATCATCGGACGATTCCTGGAACACAGCCGGATCTTCTGGTTCTCCGGGGGTCGCGAGGATCCGCTCGACGGCGACTTCATCATCGGCAGCGCCGACTGGATGTACCGGAATCTCCACAACCGGGTCGAGGCGGCGACGCCGGTGGAGAATAGGGGGCTGCGGGCGAGACTCTGGGAGATCCTGATGATCAACCTCGACGATCACCGGCAGTCCTGGCAGATGCGATCCGACGGCACCTACGCCTTGCCGGACATCTCCGACCTCGCCGAGGATGATTCGCGCATGGAGGGTACGCACGCCCGTCTGATGCGACTGACGCGGGAACGCACCGAATCGGACGGCTGACGCGTCTCGTTCAGAAGGCTTCGAGTCTCGGCATCGCGCTTCCCACCAGTCTGACCGGGCGGGCGCGATCGCCCTCGATCTCGAGATCGATCATGTCGTCGGGTTCGACGGTGAGATCGATGGTGGCTCGATACAGACGCCGGCCCTGCTCGTAGTTGAGGGTGAACGGGGACTGCACGACGCCGGCATCGTCGGTGGTGCCGATCACGCCGTCGAGCATCTCGACCGGGGTGTTGCCTTCGACCGAGTACAGCAGGGTCTCGTCGTTCCGGTTCCAGGTGATGGTGACGATCTCGCCGTTCTGGGTTCGGAACTCGATGAAGTCGCTCTGGATGGTGGTCACCCTCGGATCGGCGGGATACGGGCCGAAGTCGGTCCCGGTGCGGATCAGGGTGAGCATGCGGTGCATGACGATCCGGCCGATCGACTGGGTCGACACCTCTTCGGTGGTCGCCTGATAGGCGCGGAAGCTCGCATCGAGCGCCGCGAGGGTGGCGGTGAGCAGCGTGGCCGTGATCGCGAGTGCGATCAGGACTTCCACGAGGTTGAAGCCGCGGCGACGAACGCGTCCGCGTCGAAGGGTCGTTCTCATGAGATTCCCTCCCGGTAGCTCGCGGCGACGGGCTCCGCGAGGATCGGCCAGAGGATCCCGTCGGGAAGAACGATGTCCTCGTCGTACTCGAGGAGGATCTCGCCGAAGCCGCTGAAGTCGGGATCGAGGGGATCCGATCCCTCGCCGTCCCCGTCGTCCGGTCCGAAGTAGCCGATGGTCGTGTTGAAGGCGTCGGTCTGGCCGTCGTAGAACAGGGGGCCTTCGCCCGCGACCGGGCGGAAGGTCATGAGCAGCGTTCCCTCGACCGAGGCGGTTCCACGAATGTCGAGGATCCCGGCGACGATCAGGCCGCGAAGATCGACCCGAGGAGTCGCATCGGGGTCGTCCGAGGTCTCGTTGGTGAAGCTGCCCACGTCGACGGACCAGCCCGGCATCATGATCGAGCTCTTCTGCATCTCGAGAAGCTGCTCCTCGGAGAGACTCTCGAGAAGCTCCTGGAGCGCTTCGCCGTCGGGCTGGTCGAGCATGTCCTCGTCTTCGGGATCGGCGAAGAACCTCGATGAGCCGGTGATCTGGATCTTGTTGCGCCAGTGCGTGTATTCGCCGGGGGTGTCGCCCGCCAGCGACCCGAGGAACGTGCAGTCCTCGAAGCGGAGGTTGTTCGAGAGGACCTTCGAATCCTGGACCTCGCCGAGGTCCGGATGACTCGTGAAGAGGTCTCCGAACCGGCTTCTGATCAGGAATCCCGGTCCGCTGTCCGCGTCTTCCAACGCGCCGGCGTAGTTCCAGTTCGGATCGTTGCAGAGTTGTTCGGTCTCGACGTAGGTCACGCCCAGGAACGTGCAGTCCTCGAAGAGGGCGTTGGTCCCGGTCGGAATCGCCACGTTGCGAAACGTGATGCCCCGGTAGATCGGTCTGAGGTAGAGGTCGTACGGACTGAAGCTGCCGAGCGGCGTCGTCTCGTAGCCCGGGTGTTCGGCATCGCCGGGAAGAACGGCTTCGCCACCCGCGAGCACGCCGGTCGCCACCTGGTCTTCGAGCGTGTCCCCGCCGAAGGCGACGTCGCGGAAGTAGGCGGCGCTGCCGGCGAACATGTCGGTCGTCACCACCCGGAGCTCCTCGGGACCGAGTCCGAAGGACATCGCGGCCTCGTCGGGTGCCGGTCGGATCCCCCCGTGCACGACGGTTCGGATCGTACCTTCCTTCGTGGCCTCCCAGTCGCTTCGCGCGACCGCGAACGCGAGTCGACCGTCGACCTTGGTGAATCGATCCCAGGAGTCGAGCACGCCATCCCGCCATCCGAGGCTCGTGTCGTCGGCATCGACGACGCCGTCGTCGTTCCGATCCGGGGTCGCGTTGTCGACGAGATGGGCGAACTGGTCGTCGATTCCCGCGAACTCCTCCGTCGCACCGTTGGCGAGCGTCTGGTCGTAGACGACCCGACCGTCACCGTCCAGATCGAAGGCCTCGAGGAAGAGATCGAATTCGTCGACGAACTCGTCGCCGTCCAGATCCTCGAATCCCTCGGTGAGGGCGGCTCCCTCCACGGGATGACCCGGTCGGAGTCGACCGTCGTCGTCGACGTCGGAATCGGCGACGATCGCCTCGAATTCGTCGAGTTTCGCATCGAGCGCCGGCGTCAGCCAGCGGATGTCGCTTCGCATGTCGAGTGGAATGCCGTTGCCCCCGTTGAGCTCGCCCTCGACCTCTCCGTAACGGGTCCCCAGCGGTCCGACGATCAGGACGTTCTTGCCGATCATGATCCGATTGGGACTCACCACCGCGTATTCGATCCGCTTGTCCAGACGCACCAGCATCGACAGGGTCCGGCGGACCTCGCGGTCCACCCCTTCGCTGGTGATGCGGATCGCGGATTCTCCCGGCACCAGTTCGTACCGGAGCCGGAAGTAGGCGGCGTTCTGCTCGGCGGAGACGCGGATCGGCCGCACCGCGAGCAGATCGCCGTTGGAGTCGATGTCGGGAAGCGCGGCGTCGCCCGGCTCGATGATCTCGCCGTGATCGCCCGCCAGATGGGCATCCCGCACGGCGTCCGCGAGGCCGGACGGATCGGTGTCGGTGATGTAGCCGTCGGGGGGGATGATGACGACCTCGCCATCGGTCGAGGTGTCGAAGGTCCCGTTCCAGAGGTCGGCGGTGTAGTCCGCGTCGATCTCGCCCTTCCGGACCACGAATCGCTTGGCTTCGCGCTCCAGGATCCAGGTGCCGTAGACGAGGCCGGTCTCGGCGGCGCTGGTCGAGCGACTGACCCGGAGGGAGACGTCGGCGGTCCGGACGTTGCCGGTCGCCACCACGGCCATCGCCGCGGCGAGCGAGCCGAAGATCACCAGGAACATCATGGACAGCACGCTCGCGACCCCGCGCCGGCGAAGGCGTGCCGGGGTTCGTCGGGCTTTCAGGTCGTTTGGTCTCATCATCATGCTCCGCGCCTCGCGGTGTCTGCGGATCCGGCGTTCATCGCGGCTGGATCCAGGTGAGCCTCGTGATCTCCATGGGCTCGAGGTCGTCCGGCCCCTGGTACTCGACGATCACTTCGACCCTCGTCATGTCGCTGCTGCCGTCCTCGAGCGTGGTGCGGACGTCGAACGGATCGACGTTCGACACGAGAATCCGCTGGCTCCAGCCCGGCATGTTCTGGAACGGCGTCCGCATCGCGGTGATCGGGCCGTTTCCGATATCCGCGGAGAAGACGGCGTCGTCGAAGTCGTCGATGTCGTCCCAGTCGTCCACCACGACCTCGTTGGGTTCCGCGCCCCAGTACTCGGAGCCGGTCACCGGATCGACGGTGGGGAGGTTGAGGGTCAGCTCGCGGATCTCGCCGGCGAGACGCATCGCGTTCGCCGATCGCTGGGCCCAGCCGTTCTGCTGGTGGAAGGTCTGCTGGGCCGCGATCATCGCGAGCACGCCGGTGCCGATGATGACGGTGGCGAGCGCCGATTCGATGAGGGTGAAACCCCGGCGCCGGCCTCGATGAACGACTTGTCGAGCGTGATGCGACATCGGATCCTCCTCGATTCAGCCGGACACCAGGCTGCTCATCTTGAAGATGGGCAGGATGATCGCCATCGCGATGAAGCCCACGACCGAGCCCATGATCACGATCATCAACGGTTCGATCATGCTGGTGACCGCCTTGATCGCCTCGCGAAGCACGCGGTGGTAGTAGTCGCTGACCTCGTCGAGCACCTCGCCGAGTTTTCCGGAGTCCTCGCCCGCCGCGACCATCTGGACGACGGACTTCGGGAGAAGGCGGGACTTCGAGAGCTGCGTCTGGATCTTCCGGCCCTGACGGACCGAGGCGTGCACCGACCGCCACATCTTCT
>Ga0315320_10001050_pt1 | contig 22802 bp, 31 predicted proteins | sample M140m21515metaG_FD_203458 | JGI IMG/M metagenome (GOLD analysis project Ga0315320, IMG submission 203458) | Ammonia-oxidizing marine archaeal communities from Monterey Bay, California, United States - M1 40m 21515 | ecosystem: Environmental > Aquatic > Marine > Coastal | place: USA: California... | reverse complement strand
GGGGGGATATACATGTCGATAGTACTGTACAGGTCATACCCAACCGAACCAGGGGATGCGCGCGTTGGCAGAATAGCGTTATCGGTTAGACGTTTAATGAGAAGGTTCATTTACTTATGGTACGACCATACCCTTTATACCAGTTATAAATTTACGCACATGTCGACGTCATCCGCTTGGTATACAGTATAAGTGCCGACATTAGAAATCCGTTGATACATATAGACATATTAAGTAGTATCTTCCTGATAGTATGACCATATTTAACTTCTACTAAATGACGTCGTTCATTTTCGTTCGATTCTTCGATTTCACTTTGTGTATATTCTAATTCTTCGATGATTTTAGACAACGTCTCGATAACTTCATTAGGATATTTAACCATTTTATAGTAAACGTACGACACTCGTACTTAAGTTACTGTTTTGTAAAAGAAAAAAATATGATTTGGTATTATTGTCGTTCATGTAAGATTACTTATGATGGATTCGCACAATGCTGCCCCGAACTCGATCATGTAAAAGTTGAAGAGACTAGTAGTGATAGCGATAGAGAATAGATAAAGAAATCAGACTATTTAAATAAAATGAATGTATTACAACGTCTAAAAAGACTACCATGGCAGTCACTAGGTCGCCGACATTATGCGGTTAAATTAAACGAAGAACTACTTCTACCTGAAAGTGAACGTATGTTTAGAGATGAAATGTGGCAGATAATCGGAGATTTACATCCTGAGCGTAACAGGGGATTTCGTATCGAACTTGAAGTACACCACGAACAGAAAAAAATCGATCTATTTACCGAGTCAATGTCGAATTATGAAAAACATGTAATTTACGCGAAGCATAGGAATAGATTGAGAAACGCCTTCCCAGAATATGTATTTGTCGAACGTCATGTATAATTATAAACAAATTTGTGTCATGCTAATGAGACCACTCAACAACTTGTGATGTTTCTCACTTGAAACTGTATTCATGTTATCGAATATGTGCATGATGAGATCGTTATCGTCCTTAGCCTCTTCATCATGGATTTTCTCTTCAGTTCGCAAATAGTCAGCTATAACGTAAATGATTGCATCCAAAAGTTCTTCGGATGCCATCTCGAGCCACGAATTTTTAACTGTACCCCATGTGACCGTATCATCCATGACACGAACTCCGTGACCATACTTCATCTTTCCCATCTTCATGCGATCAATAACTGCTTCACGAAGATGCATATACATAACACATGCGAATACTTTAAATCACATATCCATTTCTTTTTCCCAATCCGTAATTTCCAGTGTCTTTGAAGGTGGTACCACGAGTGTTCCCCGATTAACAACACGGCATTTATAATTCCCAACGTTACATGTATGATTTAATTCATATTTAGACACAAACTGAATGAATGGATTGAAATCGGTATCCGCTTCCAGTAATGTTTTGTATCTGAAAGCTTCATCAAAAGTATGAAACGCGACGATGTGATTTACTTCAACCCCGTTTTCATGACGTTCGGCGATGGAATAAATCCCTTCTTCTCCATTCTTTTCAAATGCGAGAATATGAAATGTATGGTTCGTCTTGATCTCACTGATAGATCTACTATTTTTATCGCTCAGAGTATGCATACTCGTGTACGTGCTCTTACTCGCCCCACACTTGGTCCTGAACCGACGCGGTGTGGGGTTGTGATAGACGTTTTGAGGTTGGGCAAACATTTTTAGATTTTTCCATGTACATATCTACTTAGGCCGAATTAACCCATTTTTGCATCTTACCGACGCTCCATACGAGACTCAAGATCGCCGTAGCGTTTTTAACAGTCTCGTTTAGAGGGTTCATATATTGTTTAGTTTTATGTGTATGCAGTGATTACTTAGGTGTTCTCCCCCCCCGAACGCTCCTGATACTCCCCGGGGTGCGGGAAATACTCCCGGCGACTTGACCAGCAGCCGATCGACTACCCGGTGTGGTTCTAGTTTGTGTAACGGTAATAGTTCGAGACATCTATTATCAACCAATATTTTTTTCAATTAATGTATTCTTAAGGAAATTGGTAACCTTCGACAGTTTCTTCGACGACGACGGGTTTTTGAATAGTCTCATCGATGGTAACCGACTTCTTGGGTTTGGGCATGGGCTCGGGTTTGGGTTTTGTATTTTTTACACCCTCGCGCACTTCTTTGTATACTTCGGGAAATCTATTATACGTATCATTCTTCTTAGAAAAAAACATAACGAATGCCAAAACACAGAAAGATACTATCGTAGAAATGATAAACGTTCTGAGAATCGTCGGTTTGCTAATGTTCAGCATGATATACGTTATGCGAACATTTTAATATTTTGTATTTGTATATGAAAGTCGCTCTGAAAAGAAGCCCAAACCCTAAAAAGAAATACAGGGTTACTTTCGAAGACGGTTCACATGTCGACTTCGGAGGTAAAGGGTATTCGGATTATACGATTCACGGAGACCCGTCGCGCATGAAAAGGTATCTCGCACGTCATGGACGCATGGGTGAAACGTGGACTAAAAATGGTATGAAGACAGCTGGATTCTGGTCTAGATGGCTTTTATGGAGTAAACCGTCGATGCCAGGAGCCAAAAAACTCATGACAAGGCGGTATGGTATCACGTTTGTTTAAAAGAAATGATCAGTCCTGTAAAGTTTGGCTTCGTAGGAAGAAGCTTTGCCAAGTACGTTGACATTCTCATTACCATACAACTCTCTACATCCTAAATCGTCCATACAGTCACGACCATCGTGTGTTATAGGTATCGAATATATCTGCTGCCCAGGTGTAGATGTATAATAATGATATTGGTCACGCCTTCCACGTACTTCCTTTCCATACAAGGGGAGTGTCTCGTCATTCTCACCTAAGAGTACACCCATCTGCTGAACATGACCAGGTTTATAGTCTTTTATAGGTGGATCCCTAAATTCAGGCTGTCGACTGCGGACTGGTTCTCGTTGACGGGTGGGTTCGGGAAATGGTGCGTGGACGGGAACTTCGACACGCACGACCTGTTCGGGTCTCGATAGAAGGTAACCAATTATACCCAAAAGTATAGCGATCAGCGCATATCCAGCTACATTCGCGTTCTTGCGTTTCATTTATATATCCTAGGAAAATATTTTAGGACGCGGGAGTATCCCGAGTTTAAGTTGAACCATCAGCCATAGTAAAAATAATATAGTTTTTACCGTTTGTCCAGCCATCTTATTGTCCATATTATATATAGGACTCATCAATCTCCCAAAAAATGTGTGTTTCTCTTTTACACCAGTCAAATGAGATTCTAAAAGTGTCAATGCGCATGTATCGTCATTAATCGCCCAGTGAAAAAATACGAATGGTATTATGACCGAATACATTTTCAAGAATTTAATATTACTAGAAAATGGAATCACGAGTGATGATATAAATACTATGGTATGAATAATAAAAATAATATTCATATCTTAATATGGACAAAGAAAAGAAAGTGCGTTCAAAAAATAAATTTACATGGTCCCCTCAGCAAGAGCAAATATTGAAAACGTGGGGAGAAGCTTCTGCGTGTTACAGGTACATGCACAACCACGCATTTTTGATTTACAAGAAACAAAATATGCAGTTTTCACTCCCTGTGATTGTTTTGTCTACAATCACGGGTACTGCGAATTTTGCGCAGAGTTCGCTACCTGCTAGTATAAGAGGTGCGGCACCTGCGATGATCGGTGGGTTGAACTTGATCGCAGGTATAATAGCAACTATCATGCAATTTCTCAAAATAAGCGAAATGATGGAAGGAAATCGCGTCGCTTCGCTCCAATACGGCAAACTATCGCGAACGATTCGTTTAGAATTGACACTTCCGATAGAGGAACGATCGTGTGATGGATCAACTATGATTGACACGTGTCGTGCTGAATATGACAAACTCATCGAACAGTCCCCACCAATACCATATTTTGTCATCCAGGCATTCGAAAAGCAGTTCCCAGATGATAACGCAATTTTCAAACCAGAAATAATGCACATCCAACCAATCGACATGTTTATAAGTGAGGATGAAATGGGTAACGAATTGAAGAAGGATTTATCCGCGATCCGTAGCGGGAACGATGTTTCCGATTTAGAGGACGTTGTCATAAAATCTTAGAAAGACGACGTGTCAGATACGCGACCATTATGAATAACATTACATTAAAGATACCAATACAAATTAAATAAGGAAGAACCTTTCTTTTAACAGGTTCAAATATCCTTGTCTGAATTGTATCACTCTCTAAAAAAATATCTAAAGCTTGATCAGTAAGTTCATCAGCCATGGACTCTTTCATTAAAATAATACCACAAAAAAAGTTGCGTCCACCAACGCTTCATCAAAATGAAATTGATTTACTGGAAAAATATATACGTGATGGTAAAAATGTATTTATATGCGGACCAACCGGCTGTGGTAAAACTTTTATTGTGAATAGTGTACTAGAGGCAAATAACACAATCGAATTACATTCTGAACTCTTCCAAAAAAAGAGTACATTCATGAACCTGATAGGCGACACTTCGTCAAATATACTCATCGACGGTTATGACTCGTCTATACACGGACATAAACAAATTATAGACCGTGTTTCGGAACAGAACGAGAAAGTCACTCGGGGGTCTGTTGTTGTAACATCTACAAATGTACACATGTTGCCAAACTTCAAACTTATCATCATACCTCGTAGGACACCGGATGCTATATGTTCCCTGGCGTGTGATAATCCGAGAGCCCGTATGGCGGCTGACGAATGTCAGGGAGATATTCGAAATTTTTTCGACTATATGAATTTTTCGCATGTAAAAGACGTTTTTAGAACGTCTAAAGATATTGTCGTAGATATACTGTCAAAGACATCACAACCATTCGATTTATCACAAACTGTTCACGAACATGGACATGTATGTGATGTCATATTTACAAACTATACGCACTCGCACGGGTGTGATACAGCTGCGATAACAGAGTCACTCTCACAGACAGATATTTACGACGATTATATGTATAAAGGTGACTGGGGGTGTATGCCATTTTTCGTGGCACATGCTATGGCGATTCCCAAGCTGAATATGGGACTACCCATTAAAGTAGACGATATACAACCCGGTAGTATATGGACTAAATATGGAAATTATAAAATGCGTAGCAATAAACTCCGCACAATTCAATCTAAAAATCAAACTAAGATCGGTATAGATGAATTAAGTTTATTACGGAAATACGCTATATCCGGTGATATAAACCCTTTAATAGAGTACAATCTCGAACCCTTAGATTTTGATATTATGAATCACCTCGCAGTTGGAAACAAGCTCAAACCAGCAGAAGTTTCGAAAGTTAAAAAGAAGATGCGATTATTAATAAATGAGTGACAGTTCAGATGAAGACCAAGATCACGAGGTCGTACGCGTGAATGGGTGTGACATATACTATTATGGTGAAGTCGATAGGGAGAACGCACTCGACTTCCTAGACGAGTTTAAGAAGCTTGAAGTAAACTTATTGAAAAAGGCTATCGAACTACCGGGGTATACACCCACGATCAGGGTTCATATACACAGTGACGGTGGTGATGTTTTTTCGGGGTTGAGTATGATGGATGCTCTAAAATCGTCACGTGTGAATGTCGTCACGATTGCAGAGGGTACGTGTTGTAGTGCCGCGACTTTTATGTTGCTCGGTGGAAGTGAGCGTCTCATGGGGAAGTATTCATTTATTCTCATTCATCAACTGTCATCTGGGTTCTTCGGTAAATATACCGAACTGAAAGATGAAATGAAGACGTGTAAAAAAATCATGTCAGTCATCTGGAATTTATACGAGAATGAAACCTCAATCCCCAAAGAAAAGATGTCTCAATTTATGAAACGCGACATATATCTTGGATACGATGAATGTATCAAATACGGGGTCGTTCACGGGCATTCTTAGTAGTGATGTATCGCCTGTATAAAAAGAGTATACCTATTATAATAAACCCAACACTAATCGTGTTCATATTCATAGGAATGTTCGTTAACGGGGGAGGCTTAAGTCGCTCCATCCTTTCATAATTTACCACAGGAATCATCCTACTACATTATGAACACAATTTTTACCACTGACAAAAACGGCAAGAAGCGCTACATCGACATCAGGGTCGAAGAGCGGGGTGAATGCTGGTGTATTGTTAAGGCGTCTGGTCAGGTTGGAGGCAAAGAAGCTACATCCGTGACAGAAGTTCCACTCGGTTATGAAAGTGCTGTGAAACGTGCCAACACGATGTGGAAAAATTTGAATATCAAGGCTACTACAATCCTACCCATGCTCGCCAACAAATGGGAAAGTCGTAAAAAGTACATCAGCCAGCCCTTTTACGTTCAGCCCAAATTGGACGGTGTTCGTCTTTTGGTATCGAAGGATGGGGGTATCTCGAGGACCGGAAAGGTTGTACCCGGGACTGAGATTCTCGGTAAAGGACTCAAAGAGGGACAATATGTTGACGGTGAAGCATTTGATCCCAATCTCGACTTTGAAGAACTTACGAGTACTTTCAAAACCGACCCCCTGAAGCTCAAGTTTCACGTCTTTGACTACTTCGACCTCAATAAGCTTAACATGACATTCGAGGAACGATGGGAAAAAGTTAAGTCTCTCAAGAACCCCCAATATGAGTACGTGAAGACGACACTCGTCATGTTGCGGGAAGATGTCCCCTCCATTCATAAGCAGCATGTCGAGGAGGGTCATGAAGGTACCATGATCCGTGACAAGAACAGTGTGTATGAGGTGGGTCAGCGAAGCAACTACCTTCTCAAGTTCAAGGATTTCCAAACCGAAGAATTTGAGATTGTTGGTGCCAAGACTGGTCATGGTCGAGACGCCGACTCGGTTGTATGGGTGTGTGAAACTCGTGACGGGCACCAGTTCGCAGTTCGACCCGAGGGCACTATCGCGCAGCGTGAAAAACAATACAGTGAGAGGGAGAAATTTATGGGGAAGATGCTCACCGTACGCTTTCAAAACCTCACCGCTCTAGATGTCCCGCGTTTCCCCGTTGGGGTGGTAGTCAGGGATTATGAGTAAATTTATACGGGTGGGGCTGAGGGATCTATTCTAGCTGCAGTGCGCATATCGACGTGTGCTGATGGATCGATTATAGCCGGTCCGTGTCTTGCTGCTAGCTTTGAGAAATATTGTAGTTCAATGTGAATTTGTTTAAGTTCGTTACATATTTTAATATATGCCCACTCCCTTTTTGTGGGGAACATCTCGTCGTCCATTATTTCCATAATTTTTCGTACATGTTCCATACCTAAGTCAAGCTTAGAAAATATAATATCATAATAAAACATGTCTCTCACCCCAATCAAGTTAATCAGAAATGTTTCACTCAGAAATAAACTTCTTAAAATCAAGCGTGAAACCGCCGAAATTGACAAGAACGATTACATTGAATCGAGAATGACCACAAATACAAAGGCTCGTAACCTCATGGCTATAGAGGATGCTTCGGAGATTGCAAAGAGTTACCTTCTCAAGAAGAATTTCTTTGTAAGGTTTGGAGAGGATATTAAAAAGGAATCGGGCAAAGATTTCAAATTTTCATTTCGCGAGACCACTGCGATGGAACGAAAGCGCACACCGTTTAATGGAGCCACTGGTATCGAGTATATTTTGATGGAACATTCTTATCCAGATGGTTCAGGACACTATGGTATGGCTAAAGTCGATCATGACACTAAGATTGCTATAATCTATGATTCGATGACAGATATAGAGACAGATTTCGAGGAACCACTTCGTTCACTACTTGGTCGTAGGTACAAAATTACTATGGGGACGATTTACGGATGCTACCCGCAACCTACGGGTGGTTTTGTATCACAGTCGTTTACCAATTTCAAGAATAAGAATTCGACGGGTCTCTCTCAAAAGAAGTTGGAGGAGGCATTTGTTATTTCACAATACGACGAACTTTCCCAGCATCATTTCTGTTACATGGAATCGTTTGTCGCTATGATGACCGACATCGGTATTCTCAGACCCGGTCCTAAAGACCCACGCGAACGTCTCGAATATATTAAAAAGTTTATCTGGAGAGTGATTCATAAGTATGTTCCTGTATCGAATCGTAAAACGGCTAAATGGGAATATTTTGAAGAGAATTTTCCCTATATTATGGAAACGACCGACAAGAACGGTAAGCGTTTACCTATGCGAAATGGTATGATTCAACTTCCCCCATCGAATGGAAATGTGCGTTTTAGGGTGAAGAAGTTAAAATTCACTTAAGTAGAATCAAAATATTGTAATCTTCGTGTAAACAATCAAAATGGAAGACCTTCAAAGCCTTATGGCTTGCCTCGACGACATCTCCAGTAAGATCCCTGATGGCCTCTATCTGGAGATGGCCGATAAAATGAAACGCGTTCACGACCACATGAACGGAAACAAACCATTCCACGAAGACACCTTCTACTACAGTGACAGTGACAGTGACAGTGACAGTGATGATGACTCGGACAGTGACTTTGAGGTGTCTGAACCTGATGGGTGGAACACCCGTCTCATGGAGATCCGCCGTCTCAGAGACCAGCTTCTGGATCACGTGAAGAAGATGCACCAGGAGTACAAGCTTCTCATGAAGTGCGAAAAAGAAGCGAAGCGTACGGATTGGACTCCCATCAAGCGTATGACTGCGTTTCGAAAGAGTCAGGCTATCAAGCAATGGTGTGAAAAGAACACTCGTTGGGCTCCTGGTGGTGAGGCTGGGGAACTCGTTGGATGTGGTCCCATCGTCACTGGGGCTAACTTCTGGACTTGGAAAAACCTGGTGGAAAACGGTCTTCGGACAATTGTGGCGGAAATTGCAACCGAGGAGGAGAAGGTAGCCTTGGCGAACCGCCTTGGCTGGGTAGCAGTCTACTATGACGAACTTTCACTCAAAACGATCCAAAAACTCCCCGCGTTTGAGAAAAAGATTTATGACGACTACAAGGAAGAATGCCAAAGGAAAACGTATGTCGCCACCCAAAACGCTACGTTAAATGTGGTTGAGTCTAAGGCAAAGATGACAGGGTTTGAGATGTTTTGTAGGGAGAAGGAGAGGGAATTGAGGGAACTTGGTGCCCCGGTCTTTGCTCGCGATTACTGGGAGTCCGCTACATGCGAGTTTTGGACGGGTGACCAGATGGTGGCCGATGGGTGGGAGGCACGGGTCGAACGACGTCGTTAAAGAATTTAGCCGTGTACTATAGTAATGAATGTACTTCAGAATGTAATGCGAATAATAGATAGTGTATCTGATAAAATCCCTGAGAACGTCTACCTAACTCTCTGCAATGAGTTAAAAAAACTTTACTCGATCATTCCTCGACCAGCCCTTTCTAGAACGAATAGTGCTGCCGACGTACCCTCATCATCACCTGCGAATGGATATTGGTTTAGGTGATAACGAATATAAAGTTTACTAGCGTTTAGTATCCAAATGCTGGCTATTCGCCCCACTATCAATGTACCCAAGCATACAAATCGTTTTAAGAAAACGCTAAAAACGTGCGCAGCAGCCGTGGATCCTTACCGAGACACATCTCTTCGATACATGGGATACGCGAACGAAGTTGGTGAGGCTTTTACAGCGTTTATTCCGGAATGGGGTGTTCCGGCATCCTACTGTGTCGCTGCGTCATATGTCATGTTCGATACAATTGACAAGGGTCAAAAGGCATATGAAACTGCGGATGAAGAAAATAAGATTCAAGACGCACTCAAAATGTCGGCTGAAACTATGACCTGGCAGATGCTTGCTTCCGTTTTCTGGCCAGGGTCTATTATTCGTGTGGTTGTAAACATGTCGGATCATATGCTAGTAGATAAACTTAACGGAAACGAACAGTTTGCTCACGTATTGGCTACACTCCTCGGGCTTATGGCTATTCCCATGATTATTAAACCTATTGATACTACAGTTGATAAGGTGATGGAAACCTCCATTTCCAAAGTTATTCATGGGAAGATTAAGACACCTGAAGACGCGAGTACAGCTTTCATGACATCGTTAGGTTCTTTTTCTGTTCCGCCTATCATGTATTCTCTGGCCGCGTTTATCAAAACGAAATAATTACTTAAGTCGATGCAAATATTTCTATTTTTCAAGTAATAATGGAACACCCACTCCCTCCCGGTATTTTCGTTGAGATGTCGAATGAGTTTGATGACTGGACAGAAGAGGACTTTGACAAGGAAATCAAAAGACTCAAAAAACGCGTGAAAGAACTCAAAAAACTTCAGAAACCCAAAACCCTCGCACCGATTGAGGAGACTGAAGATGATGACGAAGATGATATCATGAATGACCCCGATGTTCGCGAGATGGTTGAAAACGGTGAACACACTTGTCACATGTTTGACGCACACTGTCAGGCATGTGAAGACGAAGACGAAGAAGAAGATCGGGTGACACAAGATACTTCGGTGGAAAGAGTTGATCAGTTGCGCGCTCATTTCTGTTAATCGTCTACGAGTAAATCAAGTTCGCGTTCATACGTTTGTGAGAGCAGTATAGACTTTAGGTCTCGAGTAAATGTAATATATGTTTTTGGTATATCCCCCCATAATCTCTCGGACATGGCAAATGCCTCCACCGCCCCATCTTTTAATAGGGGTTCTAGGAGTACCCAATTTGGCTCGTTATATTTTATTCGTGTACACCCTCTCGCAAATTTCCTAGAATAAATGTACCACGCAGCAATACTTTTGTATATGTGGATAGGTTTCTTTCCCTGTTCAAGACATTTTCTAAGAGAAGGAACTACGAATGTGTGAAATTTGGTAAAGCCATCCATACATATCCGATCAAGATCATCCACATTTACCTTACTCGAAATCCGTTCTTCAACCATATCGATATATTCGTATATATCAAATGGGATATCCGTATCAATAGATGGAGCAATCTCTTCCATCTGCAAATTTCTAAAATGGGTACGGTGTACCGGGTCATTCATGACCTGATCGAACGTATCGTATCCAGATAAAACACCCATATACGCCAGTGTTGTATGTCCACCATTTAAAATCCTAATTTTAGCCTCTTCATACGGTTCTATATCATTTGTGATAACCACTCCGACCTTTGATAAATCTGGGAACTCCGACGCGAAATCATCTTCAATAACCCACTGTGTATACTCTTCAGTCTGCACAGCCGTCGCACCGAATCCAGGAAATTTTTCCTCAATCTCATGGCGAAGTGTATCCGTTGTGCGGGGGGTGATACGATCTACCATACACGAGGGAAACTTTACATTAGCTTTGACCCAGTCTGCGAGATCGTGTTGGTTCGTTTGGTACAGATAGGCTAAAAATTGCGTTTCAAGTACGACCCCGTTTTGGCGAATGTTATCACAACATAATATGGTTATGGGATTTGTCCTGTTTCGAAGTCCACACGCGAGATATTCAAAAAGTGGAGATCCAGGTGTGTAACCACTTTCTGTCACCGTGATTGTGATGAGATGAACACTTGGCAGTGTGAGCATATGTTTCGCAACCGTCCTATTCTTAGTCCAATCGATATAATCGAGATGCGATCGAACCTTTTTGTACCGTGTAGGTGTCTTAACTATATAGTCATCTATTTCGCGAAAGCCTTCATTCCTAAGATTAACCGCGACGATTCCCCATCTAAGATCACCCGTTTTTCTCATATATTCGTCAATGTACATCGCCTGATGCGCCCTGTGGAAATTCCCGTACCCTATATGGACAATACCCGTTTGACATTCAGACTTGTCATACATTCGTTAAGATACTTAGACATATTATTTCTATATGTATTAATGAACCGCATTGCAGTCGATATCGATGAAGTTTTGGTACCATTTGTACACCCAATGGCTAAATGGGCTAAGTTGAACATGCCATCGAGTAATAGGTATGCCTATGTATATCGTGACATGTTCAACATAACCGAAAAACAGTCACAAAAAATGGTGAGAGAATTTTACAAAACGGAAGAATTTATGCTGCTACAACCAACTATCGGTTCACAGCCTATGCTCCGTCTACTACGCCCGGGTATAAGTAAAATTTACGCAGTGACGGGACGACAAGACTGTGTGAGACAGGAAACTGAAGACTGGTTACAGTTTCATTTCCCAGGGATTTTTGATGATGTTATACTGACGAACAGCTACACGGACATGGAAGTTCCGAAGTCTGATATTTGCAATAGCCTAAAGCTGGATACGATCATCGACGATAATTACGGAATATGTGAATCGTGTCAAAACAATGGAGTTGCGGCTATTCATTTTGGGGGAAGTGATGGTGTGTTATATCCATGGTGTTCAGATTATGAAAACACTGTATTGAGTTGGAATGAACTGTATAATTCGTACGAAGACGGTAGCTATGAATACATTAATTGAATCAAGCTTTATTTGTAGCTAAAACAAGACCTACTAGGGTAGCAATTTCTACCAGGAGAAGTGTTTGCTGTGTCATAACAACCATTTTTGCTCTAGTCGTCTTGGGACTAAAGTCGCCATATCCAACCGACGCCATCGTCGTAAAAGAAAAGTAAAAAGGGTCAATGAGGGACTTAAATCCAAATTCAGCTGGATTCATCATGGCGTATACGAGGCCATATAATATAGTGAGAACAATCACCGAAACTTGGACATACATTTATTATATGTACATATAATAAATGTTGTTAACCCTAACGTTGTTAGGTATCATTTTATATATTTTAGTAATTAGATCACGTAACGAATCATATCTAAAATACGACTGCTTCTTACTATCACTTCCCGAATCACGAGACAGACGAAAAACGTTCATGGAAAACCATCACCCTAGCATCCCGATAGATGTAGTATATGGAATAAATACGAAAGTGATAGAAAATGCAGAAAAATTCCAACAATATATAGATCCGAAATATTATCGTCAAGCAATCGCAATGCATTACAACAAATCAATTAAACGACCTGATATAACATATTTCAACCTAGGGGCAATTGGAGCCTACATGGGACACATCAATATAATGAAAAAGTGTATGGATAAAGGTGTCAAATACGCATTAATTTTTGAGGATAATGTTACGGTGAAAAACCATCAGTTCTACACGGAGGTACAGGATGTTATAGATGTTACGGGTGGTAATTTCGAGATGTGTTTCTTTCATTGTCTATCTAGGAAGGTTGATAGAAAAGTGACCAGTACGATCGAAGAAGTTTCATGGGTTTCTAGTATGAAATGCTACCTCATCAATGTTAAGAATATGGAAAAATATATTAATTCGTACTTTCCTATGGATAACCATGTCGATAATAAGACTGAAGATATTATCGCATTAGGTGCGCGCGTGTACTATAAAGATTTACGGGATAATATGGAAATAAATCGAACACGCCCGAGTACGATAGCGCATCACGATCATGGAAAGAAAAATTTCTTTTCAAGACAAAACCCGAATCTTACCCCGGATGACCTGGAATATGGTTATTAAACGTTATCTATGGAAGAGTTTACACCCCCATCTCTACTTTTTCTCTTTACAGTGTTAAAAGCGTTCAACCACCGATTGACTGCACGCCCAGAACCTGTAACTGATGCAGCATCATCACACACGACTATAGAAAGACCGTTACACACGTCGGGTTTATTCTCTTTATCTGGAAATTGTACCAGAAAAGCTTGAATACTAATAGCTGGTATGTCGGGTGAATCATCTAGTAACTTATCATAGTCTTCGCGTGATTTCATGATAAAATCTACTACATCATCGCGATGTTTTACATCGAGAGAGAGTTCCATATCAATACTCCTATAAAATTTAGACCACTGTATACACATGGCTGAATGCGATTCTGAAAGAGGTAGACTCTGACTAAACTTACTTATGGATGACAAAATCCCACCGAGTACATTCAAAAACGCAAAAAAATACTGAATAATCATGATATTATTTTTTGTATTCGTAGATACATCCTCACTTCCACTTGGATTGAGAACTGCAAACCCACCCACACCGGTTATACTCGCTATGATTATACTGGGATAGGCCAGCCAATCGTTTTGTTTCTTATAAAATAGACGCGCATGATTATGTAACCAGCGGTACCCGGCCGCTTTCTCCGCCCATTTTATAAGTAACTTTTCTTGTTTTTCACACCATTCACATGGTTCGGGGCTAAGATCTTTTTCACCCATCCTACTGTGACGCGATATTTTTCTTGATAGTCTCTGCTGATAGTCTCGCCAATTTATCAACTTCTTCGTTCTTGAGATTTCCATTGTGCGCCTTAACCCATCGCCATTCAACTATCTTCAATTTTTTACGAGCTTCATCAATTTTGATCCACAATTCCTTATTCTTCACGGCGGTTCCCGCGGCGGTTTTCCACCCATTTCTCTTCCAATTCACTATCCATACCATGATTCCCTGCTTCACATAATTACTATCCGTGTAAATACGCACTTCTTGAATATTTCGATGGAGACATTCTTCAAGAGCCCTTAAAATCGCGGTCATCTCCATCTGGTTATTTGTGGTATCATTCTGTCCAGCAGTGAGTTTAAAGTTATCACTGACAACACCCCAACCACCACATCCAGGATTCCCGAGACAACTCCCGTCAGTGTAAATCTCATACATGGTTACTTATCGTGGCTTATCCTTATACTCCGAAGCCTTCTTAGGTGTTTTACATATCGTATCACCACAATGATCACGGTTTTGGTAGATAGAATTGATAGATGTCGAAATTTCACTACAAGATTTTAGAGACCAGCGCCCTAGCTTTGGTTTATCCACTTTAATAAAAAGGTCAAATACTTTCTTGAACATTATCTAGAATGAGAGGCTTATATTTAAGTACGCTTATTTGCTAAGCGCCTCGATCGACGCAAGGGTGGCGGTCTAGTAAGTTCCTCAAATTTATGAACATACTTCGCAAATCTGTGGTCATTTTTAGGCACCTTTGCCTTATCATAACAGGTCTGAATGAGTTTCTTATCACCGTTTCCCTGTGTGAGAAGATTGTAATATCTGAGGGTAACCTCAAACATAGACAGTGCCATAGTTCTATTAAGTTCCATATCAGTGTTGTCTTGTACGGCGTTCAACATCATAGATAGGGTAGTAATCAATTGGGTACGTGAAAAGTTGGGCATTTTTGATTTAGAAAACAAAAAACATAGATCGACTTAGGTTATGTTAACCAACTTAAAACACACGATCGTATAAGATATAGCGGAATGAATAGTTTGACGAAATATATCTTCAAAGCCCCAAGTGTCAAAGTTGATACAAAGGAGCGTACGGTCGAGTACAGCCCGCGTTCGTATACACAGTTCATACAGGGTCTAAAAAAGAAGGAACTTCCAGCTGTAGTCGTTCGTCCTAATAAGAACATCGCTGTGTTTCAAGAAGAGAATGGAGATTATGGTGATGTACAAATCGTGCAGACCGAACAGCTATGGAACACGCTCATGGAAAGTGGCGCCGAGGTCATAGTGGATAATACACGGCCCATGTCTCTCACTGAGAATCTTGTAATGTTCTTTTTTGTCGCGTATGCGTTTACACTCGCGCGTACATTATTCGCGTCGAGGAGTGAAGGTGGAATGGGAATGCCAAATCCCTTTATGAAATCTGCAGACTTCAATATGGAAAATGAAGTGACGACACGTTTCAAGGATGTTGAGGGTATCGATTCCGCAAAGGATGAACTCGAGGAGATTGTTGACTTTCTCAAAAACCCTGATAAGTATTACGGGAGTGGTGCTCGAATTCCACGGGGTGCCCTGCTCGCCGGAGACCCTGGTACCGGTAAAACGCTATTGGCGCGTGCTATCGCAGGTGAATCGAACGTTCCCTTTCTTCAATGCTCTGCGGCGAGTTTCATTGAGATGTTCGTGGGTGTAGGTGCTAAGCGTGTACGCGAACTGTTTCAACAGGCTCGTGAAAATCAACCGTGTATCATTTTCATCGATGAGATTGATGCCGTAGGCAAGAAGCGTGGTGGTACTACTACACCCGGTAATGATGAGCGCGAACAAACTATCAATCAACTTCTCACCGAGATGGATGGTTTCGATAACGAGACTGGTATTGTCGTCATTGCTGCTACGAACCGCGTAGATATTCTCGATGACGCACTACTCCGTCCAGGTCGGTTCGATCGTAAAATCCAAGTTTCCCTTCCGAGTGTCAAAGGTCGCCTCAAGATTTTGGGAGTTCACGCACGAGGTAAGAAGTTCGCATCAGGTGTCCGTCTCAAGAACATCGCGAAACAGACAACTGGTTTCTCCGGTGCGGATCTAGCCAATTTTCTAAATGAGTGTGCTATCCGCGCCGTCAAGGATAACGACGGGACGATCACAACCGAAATCACTGAGAACGTTTATCAGCGTATTGTCATTGGTGCTAAAGGTGATGTTAAATATTCTATGCGCAAGAAGGAGCTCGTGGCTTATCACGAAGCTGGACACGCTATCATCGGCGTTCTCGTACCTGATTACGACACGGTTCGTAAGGTTTCTATCATGCCCCGCGGTGCTGCGGGTGGTGTGACATTCTTCCAACCTTCAGAGGATAACGCAGACTCACCCTTTTACACGAAAGAGTATCTACTCGCTCAGATCCTAGTCGCCCTAGGTGGTCGCGCAGCTGAGGAGGTTATCTACGGCGCTAACCGTGTCACGACTGGCGCGAGTTCCGATTATGCGATGGTGTATCAGATTGCACGTGAAATGGTGACGACGTATGGGTTCGGTAAGAACAACTACGATTACCGCAACCTTTCCCCGTCAGCCGCTCTTAAGGTTGATAACGAAATAGATAACATCGTATCCCAGTGTTACAGGTACGCACTCCAGATGTTGGTAGAGAACAAGGACACACTCGAGGAACTCAAGGAATTACTTATCGAAGAGGAGATCGTCGATGGGGAAGTCGTGTATGATATGATTGGACGAGGACGGTGTAATTCGTTTGACTGCTCGGTCAGCTTTGAATAAATAAACAAATAACAAATTCAGTTTTAAATAGCATGGTTGTGCATTTTAAAATTGAAATACAAATATTTTTTTTAGAAAACTAAGACTAAATGCTTAGTTGGAGAACGCGAGACCGCCCATACCCGACTGGATGCGGAGGACGTTGTAGTTGACCGCGAACATGTTGAGCGTGGTCTGGGCAGTGTTACCCTTCGCGGTCACGATCGACACCTGGGCGTTATCGATGCGCGAGAAGTTGCATGTACCGGTAGGCTGGTGCTCCTCGGGCTTGAGCGCGAAGGAGTACGAGTACACACCGGGCATGGGGGTACCGGAGTGGTGGTTGAAGGACTGCACCTGGTTGAAGTACTTACCGGACTGCTCCTTGAAGCGGTCCTGACCGTTGAGCACAAGCTTCATCGTCTTGATGGTACCGACGGTCTCCTCATCGAAGGCAGTCGCGGTGGCACCGGCACCGGCCAGCAGCTTGGGAGCGTTACCGGCATCGATGTCGACAGCCGTCTTGGAGCCAGCGAGGTCAATGTTCGCGATGGAAGTGGACACAACAGCATCCGCATCCTGAGTGAAGTTCCACAGGGCACAGTTGGACTGGTCAGACTCGGAGGCGCACCACACGAGCTCCTTCACGGGGTGGTTGTACGACAGGCGGATCTGCTTGGTCTGCTCAGCCGCGGCGAGAGTATCGGAACCGGTGTGCTGGACCTGCTCGATGAGGTACTCGTGACCCTTCTGGGCGAAACGACGACGCTCCTCGGTGTCAAGGTAGATGTAGTTGGCCCACACCTTGAAGGTCTTGGAAGAATCCATGTACGACTCGAACTCAGACGAGAGGTCGAAGTCGAGGCGGACCTCGTGGTACTGCAGCGCAATGAGGGGAAGCGCGAGACCGGGGTTGCGGTTGAAGAAGAAAATCAGGGGAAGGAACACCTGACCGTCCGCACCGGAAGCCGTGACAACGGAACCAGTGGTCATCTTACCCCACGCAGTCTTCTTAGCGCTGTCGAGGTACAGCTCGGAGTACAGGCGCCACCACTTCTGGTAGTGCTTGTCGATGCGCTGACCACCGATGGAGAGCTCAACGTCCTTGATCGCACGCTCGGCGACCCACTCGTTGGAGAGGGCACCATCGTCATCGGAAACGGCGGTGAGCGTAGCAGCCTTCATCTCGACGTACATGTCAGCGACGAGGTCACCGTTACGAGCGACGGTGACGGAAACGCGACCGGAGTTAGCGGCAGTACCGTTGACGGTCTGCTCGATGTTCTCCATCGCGAAGTTGGTGTGGCGGCGGTAGACCGCCTGGAAGAAAGTAACCTTGGGGTTGCCAGTCAGGTAGACATCCTGGGCACCATAAGCGACGAGTTGCATGAGACCACCGGCCATTGTGAGTTGTTGTACTATATACCAACATTTTTTTTGAGCCGCGAAAAACACGGCACCGTTTTTCCTCACCTTACATAAAATGTCCAACTCCGAAATATCAGAACACACAAACGAATCCGAAACAGAAACTGATCGCGAGTCTCAGACAGGTAGCCAGCCTGAGAATGTCGCCGATATTGACATGACAGAATATGAAGACGAAGATGAAGATAATTTCGAACCTACGATGGAAGCTATTCTTGGTTCGACATTGTCAACCACTGAAGGCGACACCGTATGTAGCGCTCTTGTGAACCTAGGGTACCAGATGGAAATACAAAATAAAATTCTGGTGAAATTATTGTCGGTCCTCCAGAAGAAATAACGCCGCTTAAAAAATGAAATCTATAATTAGAAAATGACTGACGCTGTTACACATTTTATCGATGAGACGGCAAATCGAGACGATGCGAACAGCGCCATGTGGACGAACCAAATCCAGACTTTTTCTCATGACGATGTCATGAAATTTCTTGTTCAACTGGAAGATATGTGGAAAATTAACAATCGTGATGATATTTATTTATCGTATCGTATCGGATATGAAAACTTTTTTACAAAAGATGAACTGACCGAAGATGGCCTGCCTGTATCTATTGATATTACACGTGTAGAATCTAAAGTCAAACGTATGAATGAACGTCTATGCGAACTATATCATCGGTCTGATACGTTAAACATGATGGATATAGAGGACGACAACGATATGAAACTTTCCGTTCGTATCAATCGCCTGATAGATCAAGTTGACGACGCATGGCAAATCGTATTCCGTAATGCCCGTATTAGTGAACGCATTAATAACCCCACATATGTTCCAATTAACCCCGAAACCGATCCATCCATTTTCAGAATGTCTACTATCGCGAATATCGAAGAATTGAACCCATTCCAACAGGCTGTATTACAGACTCTCAAAGACTTGTACCGACGTCAAATCAGGCGATACAAGGGGCAGTGTTGTATTCAGATTAAGACAAATGAAGGTGCCATGACCCGCGCATGGAAACCAGTAGAAACAATCGAAGAATATGTTTATGGTGTCGCTAAGAAGGAGGTACAGTTCGAACTATGGAAGAATTTAACAGCTCGAGCCCCCGGACACGGAGATCTCATCCGACACCTGAAGAATACCAAGGATATGCAATTTCCAGAAATTAAAAAGAATCGTCATGTTTGGTCGTTCAAGAATGGCATATTCATCGGTAAAGAGTTTGATGATGCACATTCATCCATTGACAATCCACACTGGCGCGCGAGTTTTTACACGTATGAGTCGAATGAGTTCAAAAACCTCGACCAAACAATCGTGAGCAGTAAATATTTCGATATGGAGTTTGAAGACTATAGCGATGTGGATTGGAGAGATATTCCAACCCCGTTTTTCGATTCTATTTTGAAATATCAACAGTTTAGTAAAGACGTGTGTGAATGGATCTTCGCACTCGGTGGGCGATTGTGTTATGATGTCAATGAGATTGATAAGTGGCAGTGCATTCCATTCTTGAAGGGTGTCGCACGTTCTGGTAAATCGACTCTCATCACAAAAGTGTTCCGAAAGTTTTATTGTACCGAAGACGTGAAGACTCTTTCAAACAACGTCGAGCGAAAATTTGGTTTATCCGCGATCATGGACGGGTTCATGTTCATCGCGCCAGAAATCAAAGGTGACCTAGCTCTCGAGCAGGCGGAGTTTCAGTCTATTGTGAGTGGTGAAGATGTGTCGATCGCGGTAAAGCACGAGAAGGCGCAATCTTTCGAATGGACTGTTCCGGGTATTCTAGGAGGTAATGAAGTACCGAATTGGCGTGATAATTCTGGTAGTATCTTACGTCGCGTTCTTACAGTTGATTTCACGAAACAAGTAAGAGAAGCAGATCCCACACTCGATAGTAAATTAGAACGTGAAATTCCAGCAATTCTCCAGAAATGCGTTCGTGGGTACCTGGAGTTCGGACAAAAATGGCCCGAAAAGGATGTGTGGAACGTAGTACCAAAGTATTTCATGGATATTCAGAGACAGTTAGCTACAGCCTGTAGCCCACTCGAATCGTTCCTATCCGAACCGTGTATCGAATTTGATAAGGATAAGAAGTGCCCCCTTAAATTCTTCAAAAAGAAATATTCAGAGTTCCACGGTGTAATGAACAAGACACTGAACCAAGACATATGGGCAGGTCCGTTCGGTACCAGGGATATCAAAGTTAAACGAATCACTGAACCGATGAAGTATCAGAGCTGCGACGATACTTTCCCTGCTATGGAACAAAATGGTACTGAGTTTATATTCGGACTCGACATCACGGATATGTCAGCGAAACCTGTAATGTCCGTCGGAAGTGATTAAAATATCGGAGTAATGTATGGGTTTATTTAACGAATTTGAAAATTCGAATTCCAATTCTAACACACCCCTCACGTCTCAGAACATGATACGACGCGCACCTTACCTCACTAACCAGGAACGTGGTTCGTTAATGGCGAATGCTATGCGATTACCGAGAAATAATATATCTAGTAGAATCGGTGCGATTTCGAGTGCTAAGTTAGCTGGCACGAATTTTACACAATTGAGGATATCGCCTTTACAACTTTCTATATTTAACGGGATGGTAAATCAGACTGCGAAAGAAGGTAATTACGCAGTGGATGTAAATTCCATACTATACAAAAAACCACACAAACGGAAACCAATTACAACAGGTTCCACATTAGGTATCGAAGTGAGTAGTATATTACTACGGTATGGACGAATGGCCATAGGTGCTAAACACACTTTCACAGTAAAACCTAGCGCTAATGCTAAGAACAAACACGCTCATTTTTTGGCGGAGATTAATGGACGTATATTTGAAAATGGGTTGGAGAGTAAGTTTATGGTTAAGATTTATAAAAATGGAAAGATGCAGGTTTCCGGTGGTATTTTAAACAATAATATCAGGCATCCAGAGATGATTAGGAAATATATCGTAGACACGTATACACCTACATCTAAATTTCTTTATAACCCGATAAAGTACGTTGTTTTGGTTGGGACATTTCAAGGCAACGGTGTTTTTGATTTATCTGGTATAGCACGAGCTTTTTCGCGTTCTAGAAACGCTTCATACGAACCAGAATTACGCCCATCTTTAAGTATGAAACATAAGAATTTCACGTTTCAGTTATTTAGATCGGGAAAAATACAGATTATGGGCGCCAAAACGACGAGCGATTTGAATTCTGCGTATAATGTTGGTAGTGATCTTGTGAAGGAGTTGAATGTTATGGGTTTGATTAGCAAATTTAAAAATATAAACTTTAAACCGACTGCGAAGAAGGTGCGTGTAGTCAAGAATAAAGTCACTAAGAATACCGGAAATGTGGTGAGTTATTTCAATAAAGAGAATTCTAAAAATGGTAAAAATGGTGTGCGCATCGGTTCAAAGAAATGCGCGACGATACCACGCCCCAAACTAGTAGCCGTAGCAGAAAAATTGGGAATTGTCGATATAACAGGTAAAACAACCAAACCCGATATATGTACCAAAATCAAGCATCAGGTCTATGGTAAATTCACGGTTAAGAATAAGCCATGTGGGGCATATACGAAGGAACAACTCATACCCATCGCAATAACGAAGGGTGTTCCTATTTCGGACAGTGACACAGTTGATACTATATGTAAGAAACTGAACATCCCCAGACCGTTACCAGCCAATACCAAAAGGGCTGAAAAGGCTGCGAAAGTCGTCAATAAGAAAGTCAAAACGCAAAAGAAAGTATTAGAAACGCGAGGTCTCACAAACACTAGGATTAAGAAAGATATTGAAAAATTATACGGTAAGAAGTGGTTGAACACTTATAAGAACGTGATGCCGTCTCTCAATTCGGATGTGACCGAACTTAAAAAGCGTATAAATGCCTCAAATATAAAGAAAAACAAGGCGGGTGTGCCATTCAAGATGGGCGTCAACGCGATCAAACGTCAGACTGTCTCTGAGTGGAAAATGCAGCGGCGAAAGAATTTAAATAACAAGCTCAACGCATTAAATAATAATTTCGCCAAGAACCTTGAATCCGGTATGAACAAAAACAACACACCATCACCTATAAAGAAAAAAACAAAATTCCCGAAGGGTACTAAGGTTGAAGAGTTATAAAGATATGAGCAACTATGTAACAAATGGAAGACGCCCGCGAACGGTTTGTGAGATTTCTGTGGGAACGTGGTGATACACTTATAGACGGTGATTTACCTGATTGGTCTTGTCGTATATATGGTTCCCTGATTGATACAGTGTATTACATCATATGTGCATATATACGAAAGGAACGTGACGCGGATA
>Ga0315320_10001047_pt1 | contig 22827 bp, 19 predicted proteins | sample M140m21515metaG_FD_203458 | JGI IMG/M metagenome (GOLD analysis project Ga0315320, IMG submission 203458) | Ammonia-oxidizing marine archaeal communities from Monterey Bay, California, United States - M1 40m 21515 | ecosystem: Environmental > Aquatic > Marine > Coastal | place: USA: California... | reverse complement strand
TCATAGCCAAGCGATTCTACTTTCAGCGATTCACTGCCAATACTTTGGAGGTCAAAAGGCACAGCAGGTTCCCGAAGACCAGGATCAACTTTACCCAAGGGCAACAAAGTTTCTAATTTCATCGGTAAGAAAAAGCTAAAAATTTAGGTTATTTACTTCACGATAAGATCTATTTGAAAAGGATCGGCGCCATTTTTTACAGCATAAAGTCGATCTGACCCACCGTCATAAGACAGGTCGACGCTGACAGAATCTGTCATCTTGAACCTGATTTCAAATCCGGTAGTAGCTTCACTAATTGATTTAGAACTTTCAAGTTGTATAGCAACCAATATACGATCCGCATCTTCAAAATTCGTAGCCGTAGTTAAATCAGATTTAAGTAGCTTCGCTCGCATAGTACCACTCCCCATCTCAAAGCCGCCATCATCTTCCGCCTTGAAAACTGGACTCTCTCCACCTTCACCCATCGAGTCGAAAATTTCATACGAGTATGCCGGAGCAGGTGTGTCTCCACAATCCATCGCAGGCGTACTTGGGCTAGCTTGTAAAACACCTGACCTCTGCCCCGCAAACGCAGTTGTACTCGCGATAGTCCAACATTTCTTTCCGGAGCCTGTAGCCCCGAAAATCGCGGTATCGAACTCCTCGGTATGTTTTATACCCAGTTTATTTTCCAAAACCAATACCATGTGATCGTAGGAACCTATAGCCATTTTACTATTAGTGGTTACGTCTGCCTTAGCCGGATAGGCAATTTCATGCGATACACCCGTATCGGAATTGACCAAAAAAGAGCAACTATCAAGATTGTTCGTGGCATTGTAAGGCGAGGTCTTGCATAAGCCGAAACGAAAAATATTTATTTTATAATTATCAGGCAGCTCTTTGCATGCATCTCCTGAATTACCGTCAGTGTCTTTAACCGGGTTTTCGCCAATTTCGTAAATTTTTATGGCCCCGTCTACCCTCTCGCAAGCAGTCTCGGTTTCGGCATTCACACCTGTAAACACTAAAACAAAAAGTCCGACTAACATCATCGTAAGTTTAGACATCACAGTAATACCCCCATATTTCTATCACCAAACATCTTACAGAATTTCAGTCAGGACAGCTAGCTAAACTAAATATTCCTATCCGGCAATCACTAGTCACACAAACATATAAAAACCATAATTACTTTTTTATAAGGCAGCGTAACCGGCAGCAAAAATCACAGAATCTGTGCCTAATTAATAGAAAATGACCCCTTCATCATAGTGTAGTGCCCTGGAAAGCTGCAAAAAAATGTATATGACTCTCCTTTTTCGAAAATGCCCGCATCAACAGTAATGCTGGTAGTTTCTCCACCTCCAATCAAAGCAGTTTTCGCAAGTACAGGTGACTCCGGTGACAAATAACCTTCGGCGACACCATGACTCATATTTATCGCCCCAACTACGGACTTAAAATCCGCCTCTTTCACTATAACAACATTGTGTCCCATGATATTTACCGGCAGCCCGCCCGTGTGGGTTAATGTGATTGCGAAATCAGTGCACTCGCTACCTACATTAATTTCCTTCGCATCAAACATCATGGAGTCGGATCCGCTGATCTCGACAGTACAGCTAGCAGCCCAAGACTGATGGACGTAACCAAAAAAGACAGTTAGAAAGATAGCCAGTATTCTCATAATTAAACCTTCTTGCGCTTGTGTTAAACATACACTTAAATACGTGTGATCATATCATTTGGATCGATATGTTTCACTCACATCACGAGTTTTAGAGTGGGCTGGATTCCTATATTTCAAGAGTCTACTAAACGAACAAATCGCTATCTTTTTGACGAATTTCTTTTGCGCTTTTCAAAAGTAGTTCTAGGCTTTTTTTTAATCGACGCAGTACGCGATTTTGATCTTTTTTGTTTTATAGCTAATTTTTTCTTTTTACTTTTAGAATTAATTTTATCTGAACTTATAGGTTTATACTCAGACAACTCCACTATATTGTCTTCCCGTTCCGGGTGCCTATTTACTTGGGATTTCGCTGACCGCTCCGATCTATTGTTGTCTCTCTTCCTGCCTCTAGATCCTTCAAAATTTGGCCGTCCCCTCGCGGTCTCGTTAGTAGGAGATATTTTTATACCTTTTTCAAGGTTACAGTCGGGACCAATCGCTTTTAAAAACCGACTCTCAGCTTCTTTAGAGATCTCAACTCTTGTCTGATCGCTGTTTATCAGTATTTTTCCAACTTCACCATGGTTCAGTTTACCTACTCTACATAGCATGGGCAAAAGCCACCGGGCTTCGACCCCATCTTTACGGCCAGACGATAAAACAAACCATGCCCCTGTCTGAAAGGTATGTTTGCTGTCATCACCCTTAACATGTCCTTTGCGACGAGGAGGCAGGTCAGCTGAGTCAGTAGTATTATCTGAGGGACTAACTTCTCCAATTCGGCATGAGCGAACAAACGCAGCAGCTATTTTCTCAGCGCTGTGTGTCTCTAATATACGTTGCACAACATTTAAGTCTTCTTGCCGCACGTCTTCTGAGAACAGCTGGTGGTCAATAATACGTTCATTGTCACGCGATAAAATTTGTTCTTTAGTGGGCGACTCAAGCCATTTTACTTTGATTTTAGCATGCTGGAAAAGTATCTCGGTCCTCCTCCGAGCATTTTTTGTCACCATGAGTGCTGTGACGCCTCTGCGACCTGCACGACCTGTGCGGCCACTCCTGTGAAGTAGAACCTGACTACTTCGAGGTATATCAGCATGCACTACAAGCTCTAAATTCGGCAAGTCTAAACCTCGAGCAGCGACATCAGTAGCAATACAAACCCGAGCATTACCATTTCGGAGTGCCTGCAATGCGTTCGTCCGCTCTTTTTGACTCAATTCCCCAGATAATGCAACCACTGAGAAGCCTCTGGAATTGAATCGCGACGTCATATCATTGACAGCCGCCCGGGTGCCGCAAAATACTAGCGCATTCTTAGCGTCGTAATAGCGCAATACATTTGCTATTGCAGCCTCTCTATTTTTTGCAGTGACAGAATAGGCAAAATAGTCTATGTCTGCATGCTGCTTACCCTCCCCCTTGGTACTTATCCGAACAGCGTCACGTTGATAGCGCTTCGCGAGAGAAACTATGGGCTTAGGTACAGTTGCCGAGAACATGAGTGTCCGTCTTTCGGCAGGCGTAGTTTCCAAGATAAATTCCAAGTCATCTCGAAAACCCATGTCGAGCATTTCATCGGCTTCATCCAATACTACCCCCTTAATATGCTGCAATTTCAAGGATCCTCTCTCGATGTGATCTTTCAAACGGCCAGGTGTACCAACTACGATATGCGCATTACCTCTAAGTGCCCTTTGTTCGGCACGCATATCCATGCCCCCCACGCATGATACGATAGAGGCTTTGGTAAGTTTATATAGCCAAGATAATTCAGTTTTCACCTGTAAGGCCAGTTCTCGCGTCGGCGCGATAACAATTGCAACCGGTGGGCCACTTGATTCAAAAACCTCTTTTTCACCTAAGATAGTTGGTGCCATCGCTAGACCAAATGCTACAGTCTTCCCCGAACCAGTCTGGGAGGACACAAGTAGGTCTGAATTTAATAGACTAGGATCCAATACAGATTCTTGCACTGGGGTTAAGGTAGAATATTCACGTTTCGATAACGCTTCGCATAAGGGTGGCATTACGCCGTCAAATATTTGCATTTTTCTGATTATTCAATTTGGTTCTATGGACCGCGCTACGGCAAGCGGATAAACGGAAGGTTGTCTTAAGCAGAGTGCACCGTGATAGGCATATTGTATTGCACCGCAACATAAAAAGCTACAAGACTTAATGGTTAACGCGAATTGGTGGCAAAGCTAAACACTCAAAAAATACAGTTGAACGATTTTTCGTACATATTTTTATTTTATTAGCGAATTGCAGGTTTGATATGTGTAAAATGAAGCTTTTTATGAACAAAGGCGAATAAGTCTAAATGGTCAAAGCGCCAACTCTAGAAGATGAGTACTTTCAAAAAGACATCCTATTTGGTGTCTCAAGAACTTTCGCCCTCACGATTCCACAACTACCGCCAATATTAGAGCGCGCTGTCGGTAACGCATATTTACTTTGCCGAATACAAGATACGATCGAGGATGATCCCGACTTATCGCTAGAAATAAAGTCCGACCTTTCGCGCCAATTTGTACAAGTAATCGCGAGTGATGGTGACGCACAGCTTTTTTCGGAGGTCTTAGTGAAGAACTTGTCAGCAGAGACGCCCCGAGATGAACTCAAGCTTATCGAGTCAACTGATAAAGTCACGAGAATTACTCACGACCTTAAGTCTGAACAGAAAGATGCTATCACCAAGTGTGTCACTAAAATGGCCAAAGGCATGATGATGTACCAGGGTCACGAGTCTTCAAAAGGACTTCTCGACCAAGATGAGATGGACCAATATTGCTATTTCGTAGCGGGTGTTGTCGGTGAAATGTTAACTCACATTTTTTGTGATTATTGCCCAGAGCTAGCTGATAAAAAAAATCATCTCCTCCAACTTTCGGTCTCTTTTGGGCAAGGCTTACAGATGACAAATATACTAAAGGATATTTGGACCGACAAGGAACGGGGGGTTTGCTGGCTCCCACGGAAAACCTTTCAAAACTACAATATTGAATTAAGTAAAGTCATGCCAGGACAAGGAGGAACTCAATTCGAGTTAGGACTAAAAGATCTACTCGCTCTAGCCACCGGCCATTTAAAAAATGCTCTTAAATTCACTCTAATACTGCCGCGCAATCAACCTGGGATAAGACGATTTTGTCTATGGGCGCTTGGAATGGCGATACTCACTCTTGTAAAAATAAATAAGAATCCGTCTTTTAAGAGTGGCTCAGAAGTGAAAATTTCGAGACGTTGGGTCACAGCGACAATTGGAGCTACGAGCTTTCTATCTCGCTCGAACCAGTGCTTAAATATTTTATTCAAACTGGGAACTAAAAGTTTGCGCGTTACCCCCGTGCCTGTCCCAATTAGAAGTATTAGCGACCTTGTAGACTCACAAGACACCTGAGCACAATGAAAATCGGAATCATTGTGGCTATGGCCTCTGAAGCGAAAGCTCTGGAAAATAAAATCGGCCAATTGTTAGGAGAAATTCCATTTACTGTGCGCGTGGCGAGCCCAGGGTTGAAATATGCTGAAAAAGCCACCGAGCAACTTTTATCGGAAGGACATGGTTTTTTCATAAGTTGGGGCGTCAGTGGCGGACTAAACCCGTCATTACAACCAGGAAGGCTATTGATAAGTCAGCAGGTCGCAGCTACTTCTGACCAAACACTAGAGTTTACTAGTGATCTTGAAAAACGAATTAGTGATGAGCTAAACCCGCTAAATCCAATCCTAGGTAGAATTACCTCTACTGAAAAACCGACAATCTCGCCGGTAGAAAAATCAAAATTACACAGTGCCAGGCGTGCCGATGCTGTAGACATGGAATCTATTGCTATAGCAAAAATTGCCAAAAAAAACAGCTGTGGCTTTCTGTCCATAAGATCTATCGTTGATAGCGCAAATTTTGAAATACCATCTTCAGCGCTTGCGGGCATGAACTCTCACGGGAATCAAGTAATGCTCAAAGTGCTAAAACAGTTAGCGCACAGACCAAAGGAATTAAAAAGTCTGATTGAACTATCGTTCCATTTTCGTAAAGCATTAAAAACACTCAGCTCTAGTGCTGATTTGCTTATTAAGTAGGCGAAAAGAGTGATTTCAAACTGCGTCAATCAATGTCTCTCTGGTCTGGTTCAGTTTAGTATCAGTAAAAAATACCTGGTCGTCGTTACAGCAATCCTTGCTTCTGTATTAAGTACATGGATAACGATCCAGCACGCTCGAATTGATACCAATACAGAAAATATGCTTTCAGACCAACTTGATTGGCGTATCGCTCACAGTAACTACAAAGAAAAATTTCCGTTTTTTTCAGACACGATCATTGTAGTTGTTGAGGGACCAACCGCCGAGTTAACCTTCGAAGCAAGCTCCTATTTTCGGGAAGAAATAATCAACTTTGGTGTCAACCCAGAGAACATTTTCTTTCCTGAATCAGAAGATTTTTTTCAGCAAAATAAATTCCTCTACCTAGATTCAGATAAATTGTTATCTGTAGCAGACACTCTTACTCAATCTCAAGCTATGCTTGGAATGCTTGCTCAAGATCCTAGTGTTTTAGGTTTGCTGGATATGACTAATTTAATCCATAACGAAAATACTGACCAAAATATGGAAGGCACTAGGTCATTCGTTGATTCTTTAACTAATTCTTTGGATTCTTTCATGTCTGGAGCTAATACTCCGATGTCTTGGCAGAGTTTGTTGAATAGTGAGCATGATGTTCTGCATGATCATCGGGTACTTTTCACGATCCAACCGGACCTTAAGTTTGACGAATTGCTACCTGGGTCAAAGTTAATCGATCGTATACGGGGCATCTCTGATTCCATCTCTGCCGAGAAATGGCCTAACGTTAATGTGAGACTAACGGGTCAGGCAGCACTTGGGTATGACGAATTAAACAGTGTGATACAGGGTGCAGGACAAGCGGGAATTTTAGCATTGATTGCCATATTGCTGGTTTTAAGTATCGGACTTAAATCGCCGTCAGCAGTTTTTTCAATAATGTTTGTAGTTATCCTTGGCCTAACTTATACCTCTGCTTTCGCGGCCATAGCGATCGGAAGTTTTAATATGATTTCCATCGCTTTCTCTGTGCTCTACGTGGGGCTGGCTGCGGACTTCGCAATCCATTTCTACTCCACATATGTGGAAGAAAGCATGAAAAAACCTCAAGTGAAAGCACTTGATAGAGCAACGGCGCACAATATTGCACCATTATCTCTTTGCGCATTTACAACAAGCATAGGATTTTTAGCCTTTATTCCGACGACTTACAAAGGCGTTGCAGAGTTAGGGTTAATCGCGGGCGCCGGAATGATCGTTGGACTTTTATCTAGCTTTACTATTTTACCCGCACTGATCTCAATTTTTCCGAAAGTACCATCACATAAATATCCAAGAAATACCTATAAAAAGAATAAACCCCTACTCGCCCCCTCAAGAAAATTATTTTTGATTGCCTCAGCTTTAATTTTCCTTGGGGGACTGAGTATAGCAAAGCAAGCTGAATTTGATATAAATCCAATACACTTAAACAATCCGGAGGCTGAGTCGATTACAACACTCAATGACCTTTCTTTGGACGGGATAGTAGCTATAGACTCAATTTATTTTATAGCTAAAAACGAGCAAAAAGCTCATAGTCTGGCATCCGAGTTGATGACGTTACCTGAGGTTAAAAAAGTCAAAACACTGCAAAATTTTATCCCTAACAACCAAGATGAAAAATTAAAAATCATCGAAAATATGATGTGGTCACTAGGGGGTGATATCGAAATAAGCATGCCCGATAACGATCCTCTCCTTTTAGAAAAAAATATCAATAGGAATTTGGACACAATTAAAGATATCGACAAACCAACTTTTCAGACGCTTGCGTTTGCTCAAACTCTTAATAGGCTAAAACAAGCGAATATGAATCTTGACGATCAAGAGAAAAGGGAATTCTACCGCCAATTAGACTCACATATTATGCGTCATTTCCCCACATTGATTTCGCAGATTAATGCTGGGACCGAAGCCGAGAGAATCAGCCTTCAATCTTTACCTAAAACATTGAAGGAACGCTGGGTAAGCAATGAAGGTAGTTATCGCCTCGAAATCATTCCGAAAAATATTTTAGATACCAATGAAAAAACAGTGCTATTTATAAACAAGGTTCGTGCAATCGTCGGACAAAATGCGACAGGTGTCCCGATCATAAATGCTGAGGCTAGCCAGGCAGTGATAAAATCGTTTACGCAGGCATTCTTATTCGCGATAACCGTTGTAACGGCTGTAGTTTGGCTATCAACTAGACATTTTAAACAGCTGTTAGTCGTCATGACTCCTTTAGTCGTCGGATGTGTTTTCACAGTTGCGACTCTAGTCGCACTAGACATGTCATTCAATTTTGCAAACATTATTGCACTGCCGCTTCTAGTCGGGATAAGTGTAGACAGCACGCTCCATGTGCTTTATCGATACAAGCGTATGCAACAAAAAGATGAACACTTTCTTCGAACAGGCACGGCTAAAGCTGTTTTCTTGAGTGCACTGACAACAGGAGCGAGCTTCGGTAATCTAGCGTTTTCCTCACACGCTGGGACGGCGAGTATGGGAGTGCTGCTGTCAATTGGCCTAATTATTAATTTAATCTGTTCCTTAATTCTTCTGCCCCATCTATTAGAATATTTCATGCGACCTAGGACAAAAAATTATGAGGAATAAACCGTGGGATGCTCGGTTAGCAGCTTGGCTTGTCACACCCTTCGCATCTTCGACAGCAGTTCAACCAAACCACTTCACATCACTGCGTCTGCTAATTGGTGTCGTGGGTTGTTGGCTATTTGCCTTTTCTGATCATGTTACTACCGCTGCATTCATGATAGCGCTATCTAACTTCATCGATCATATGGATGGAGAACTAGCCCGAATAGGCGAGAAAGCGACTCGTTTTGGGCATCTGTTCGATCTAGTTTCGGATGGGATTGTGACGATACTATTATTTGTCAGCATAGGATACGGCTTGAGTAGCTCAGCTCAAATATCTAACCTACTGGGCGGTGTGTTAGCAGGATTTTCAGTGGCATTTATTTTCCATTTACGTTATGTCATTGAAGACACAGTAGGTAAGGTCGGTACTAAACAACCAAGTTTGGCGGGGGTTGAGGCGGAAGATATTTTGTATCTTTTGCCGATAGTAACAATGTGCGAAGGACTGCAACTCTTCTTGTACGCCGCAACAATCGGCGCCCCAATTGGGGCCATTATCGTCTATAAACAGTACCGAAGTGTTGTAGGAGGCAGCTAGCAGTAATGAAGACATTAATCACCGGGGCTACCGGTTTCCTCGGAAACGCGATCGCCCGTGCGCTGCAAAAAACTGGTACCGAAATTAAATTACTAATTCGGAAGAGCAGTAATACCAGCACAATTGAAGATATTGAAGCGGAAAAATTCGTGGGAGATATACAAGATCCTTTGTCAATAAAAAATGCACTTCGCGGCTGCAATCGCCTATATCATGTTGCGGCGGATTACCGACTGTGGGCGCGGCGCTCCAAGGATTTATATGATAACAATGTTTTAGGAACAAAAAATATTATGTTAGGAGCGCTTGAGGGTGGTATTGAACGTGTAGTCTACACTAGTAGTGTCGCTACTATAGGAGTGACGAAAGATGGCGCAGTATCAGACGAATCCACCCAATCCAAACTTTCTGACATGATTGGACATTATAAAAGATCCAAGTTTTTAGCTGAAAAAGAAGTAGAGCGATTGATCCGAACCGAGAGTTTACCTGCCGTTATTGTAAATCCTTCGACCCCCATTGGCCCGCGAGATGCAAAACCGACGCCCACAGGCAGAATTATTTTAGACGCAATAAATGGACGTATGCCTGCTTACGTGAATACTGGATTGAATATTGCGCATGTTGATGACATCGCAACTGGACATATACTTGCATTTCAGCGCGGTGCTGTGGGAGAAAGATACATACTCGGTGGCGAGGACTTAACACTAAAGGAAATCTTATTTTATGTCGCTAAAGCTAGCGGCCGAAAACCTCCGAGGATCTGTTTACCTAGGCAATTAATATTTCCAATAGCCTATATATCTGAAATTTGGGCTGGGTTAACTAATGGACCAGCCCCGCAAGCTACTGTGGAGGGCTTAAAAATGGCCGCCTATCAAATGTACTTTAGCTCGGAAAAGGCTCGACGAGAACTTAATTACAAGAGCAGACCAGCAGTCACAGCAATACAAGACGCCACAAAGTGGTTTGATGGCTTTGCATCGAAATAGCTATGACTAGAATCACCCGTCTCCGACAGAATTAATCGACGAAGACCATGGTTTGATAGAATAAAATGAGGCAAGCACTAAGCTACCAGCAATCCAAATAAAATCTCTGAAACGGCGGAGCAAAGCCGTCGCAACCCCCAATGCTGGCAAACCGGTGAGAGCGCCTATTGTAAGCAAAAAAGCACCTTCTTGAGTCCCGAGTCCAGCTGGTATGAAGAATGTAACGACTCTCACCAACTGGACAACACTCTCAACAATAAATACCTCTTGAATACTTAAAGGAAAGCCAATTAGATAAAGAATGACATATATTTCCAAAACACCGAATAGCCAACTACACATTGCAGCCAAGCACGAAAAAAAAGCTAGTACGGAATGTCGTTGGTAGAAAGATACGAACTGATCATCAATGTCTTCCACAGCCGCGAACGAACTAGCAAGATTTTTAGCAAATTCAAAGCGTTCTAATTTTTTAGTGATAGAAGAGGAAAACCGGAAATACTGCATCAAAAAAAATACAATCGTGGAAAAAATCACAAAAACCACACTGGCTATAGCCGCATTCTTTTCTGTGACTGTGAACGCGGCCTCGCCTAGCATCAAAAAAACACCGAACGCCCCAAAAATACTCAGGGATAACATACTAGCAGTCTTAGTGATGACTAAAGACGAAGCGGAATCGCGAAGCGGAACTCCCCAATTCGACTTCATCAACCATGCCTTTATTGGCTCCCCGCCCAGAGAGGCAGTAGGGGTGATGTTATTATAGGCTTCGCCAACCATTCGAGCTGCATAAAGCCGGAGGAACCAGCGGAAACTTAATCTGGACTTAATTAGCACTACTTGCCAACTTAAGACGTCGGAGCCAAAATAGAAAAAATACACGCCTAGTATTAAACAAATACCTAAGAAACCGACAGAAGTAACATGCTGCCACAATTTCGCAATGTCCGTTTCTCCAATGACAAGAAGCAACAGCGCAACACCTACTAACAGAAATAATACTTTTATGCTCTTAGACATAGCTTCTCTTTTTACTGCCCAACCTGATCGATATATCCATTAAACCGTCGAAAGTCTCGAAATTCGAGTTGCTACCAACTTCGCCGAACAACGATCCCTCAACAAAGACCTATTAACGAGGAATTTTAGTATCATACTGGCATGGAATCATTATCCAAAACTAGAATAGAGAACGAAATAGCGTCCCATATCAATAAATTTGACGGCCGAATTTTGCGAGATGCTTTTCTCAAAGCAGACGAGTTCATTCGCATTCCAGACTTCTTGCCCGCGAGTATAACAAATCAATTGTTAGAAATACTGCCGGAAGTTGAACCATACGTCCATAGGAGCTACCTCCCAAAACATAAAAGCGGAGGTAGTGTTTCTCGCTTTCGCTTAGAAGAGCATGCGCCGCCATTTACAGAAGTCTATTTCTCAAAATCTAGCTTGAACCTCTTTTCTCAAATCACAGATAAAAAACTATTAACTTGCCCCCCTAATGACGCGCATGCATATGCCTTGTATCTCTATACACGAAAAGGAGATCACATAGGATTCCACTACGATACCTCGTACTACTCCGAATCAAGATACACTGCGTTAGTCGGCCTGCAGGATAATTCTTCCTGTAGACTAGAGTGTGAACTTTACACGAAGATGAAGGGCGCTAAGACTGTTATGAAAAGTATAAAATTGATGCCTGGCGAGCTTGTGTTTTTTAACGGTGACAAAGTAAGACACAGAGTGACTCCTAGTGGCGTAAATGAGAAGCGTGTGGCACTTACCATGGAATACGTAACCTCCATAAAGATGTCCCCTTATCTGCGCTTTGTATCTGACATGAAAGATGCTATCGCCTACTTCGGTTTTGCGGAATTATGGAAACGACTAATTGGACGAAAACAATGAAAGCCATTATTTTAGCGGCAGGTGTAGGTTCTCGGCTTGGTAGCTCACATCCATCAGTGAAATGTCTCCTTGAATTCGGTGGGAGTACTCTTTTAGAAAACCATCTTAAAAACCTAAATGCGGAGGGAATTTCAGAAATTCATCTTTGTCTGGGACATATGTCCCATGAAATTCGCCAATTTATCCAATCGATTCATGCGCCAAACGTAGTTTTCCATTTCAATCCGCTGTTTCGACTCGGTTCGTTAGTTAGCCTTTGGACAACCAGAGCCGTGTTAACGGGTGGCAGCGAAATCATCTTGATGGATGCAGATGTTTTATACCACCCCACTATTTTGAAACGACTCATTAAAAGTCCGTTTTCTAACTGCTTTCTAATTGATAAAAATTTTATAGAAGGCGACGAACCCGTAAAGATATGTCTAAAAAAGCGACAGATTGTTGAATTTCGAAAAAAGCTACCGAAAGGAACCTCTTACGATGAAATCGGCGAGTCTGTTGGTTTTTTCAAATTTTCGACTGACCTCTGCAGAAAACTGGAGACAATTATTTCTGAACTATTGAGTGACGGCCAGCATCATCTGCCGCACGAGGAAGCATTGAGAGAACTTATTTCGATTGAACGCTATAATATTGGCGTGGAAGATGTAACCAACTTGCCATGGATAGAAATTGACTATCCCGAAGACGTCACGAGAGCGAAAACTGAGATATTACCTAGAATTCTGGCCGAGTAAAAATAAAGATGATGTCTAAAACCTCCAAATTAAAAAATCTCCTTAAAACGCAAGAATTAGACTTTATTATCGAAGCGCACAACGGTGTCAGCGCGCGTATTGCGGAAGAGGCAGGGTTCGATGGTATTTGGGCTAGTGGACTAGCTCTATCAGCTCAGTTTGGCGTCAGGGACAATAATGAAGCTAGCTGGACGCAAATCGTTGACATGGTAGAGTTCATGGCAGATGTAACCAGTGTTCCGATATTGCTTGATGGAGATACAGGGTACGGTAACTTCAATAATATGCGACGCCTAGTGCGTAAATTGGAACAACGCGGAGTAGCGGGTGTTTGTATTGAAGACAAATTATTTCCCAAAAAAAATAGTTTCATAAATGGTGAGAAGCAAGAACTAGCAGACGTCGACGAGTTTTGTGGGAAAATAGCTGCTGGTAAAGACTCTCATCTAGACCCTGATTTTTGTATCGTGGCGCGAGTGGAGGCCTATATCGCGGGATGGGAAACTAAAGAAGCGATTCGTCGTGCAGAGGCCTATCACAAGGCTGGCGCTGACGCGATTTTAATCCACAGCGCTTTGTCGCGACCAGATCAAATTCTTGAATTTACTAAGGAGTGGGCGTCTCGGGCGCCGCTAGTTATAGTGCCCACAAAGTATTACAGCACCCCAACGCAGGTTTTCCGCGACGCTAACGTCAACCTAATCATCTGGGCTAACCACCTGATAAGAAGTGCTATTACCGCGATGCAAGAATGTGCTTTTAAGATCAAAGAGCAAGAAAATCTCACAGAAGTAGAAGATGATATAGCAAGCGTTAAAGAAATATTTAGACTGCAAGGTGCACAGGAATTAGCTGAGGCTGAAAGACAATATTTTCTTGGTGCGAGAAAAGGAACGAAGGCTATAATTCTTGCAGCTTCACGAGGGCAAGGGCTAGACGAACTAACTAAAGATCGACCTAAAGCAATGATTCCCGTAAATGGCAAACCATTATTGTCGAGACTTGTAGAACGTTGTAAGAGGCAAGGTGTTGATGCTGTGACGATAGTAGGGGGTTACAAAGCGGATACGATCCCAACAGAAAAAATCGACTTAATAGTCAATCACGAATATGCAACTAGTGGTGAACTAAGTTCATTGCTAACGGCTAGTGCTGGCTTTTGTGACGATATGGTAGTGATTTACGGTGACTTAGTTTTTAGAGGATATGTTCTAAGGAGTTTGCTCGAATCGGATAGAGAGATGACAATAGTTGTTGATTCCCAAAGCAAGTCTGACGAAGGCTCAGGAGTAGCCGATCTGGCGTATTGCTCCACTCCAGACGATAGAACTCTATGGGGACAAGATATTTTACTAGAGCACCTAAGCACTGACAATACCCTCAATGAAAAGCAAGCCGACGGGAGGTGGATTGGTATGTTGAGAGTTAAGGGGATCGGTCGCGAATGGCTGAAAAATGCACTGAAAAAGTTAAAGGAAAAGCAAAATTTTAACGAATTAAGCCTTCGACATCTTATCAACCAGATATTAAGTGACGGAAATCCTATTCGCGTCATATACATTCACGGACACTGGATCGATGTCAATTCAATAGCAGATCTTGACAAAGCGAGCGCTCTTGCCGGGACTAATCATAAGTAAGAGTCATATAATGATCGACGCTAAAGATTTTATTGATGAAATGAAAAGTAAAAATGTTACTTTTTATGCGGGTGTACCATGTTCATTTCTGACGCCATTAATCAACTATGTGATTAACGACAAATCATTGACATATATTTCTTCCGCCAACGAAGGCGATGCGATTTCTATCGCTGCTGGGGCTGCAATTGGAGGGGTCTCCTCCGTTGCCATAATGCAGAACTCAGGTTTAGGAAATGCAATTAGCCCACTAACATCTCTGACTTATACCTTCAAAATACCTTTGCTTATAATTTGCACTCATCGCGGAGCACCCAATCTTACTGACGAACCACAACATGAGCTTATGGGTAAGATCACGAGCAAATTATTTGAGACTATTGGTATTCCAGTAGCTAGGTTCCCAACTAAGTCAAAGAATATAAATACAACAATCGAAACCGCGCTGGCTAACATGAAAGAAAGTGGTTTGCCACAGGCTCTAATCATGGAAAAAGGATCTGTGGCGCCGTGTATGTTAGAGGATCAGACAGCACCAATAACAGCTACAAACCAAAGATTGATTGAAGAACTTAGTCACGCAAATCTACTAACGCGATACGAGGTATTAAAAAAACTTGTTCAGGCAACCAATGCTGAGAAAACAGTTCTTATCGCGACCACTGGTTATACAGGACGAGAGCTTTGCGCTATTAATGATCGTGCGAACCATCTGTATATGGTTGGTTCGATGGGCTGTGCCTCATCGTTAGCTCTAGGCTTAGCATTAGCTAGACCAGACTTAAAAGTTGTAATTATCGACGGAGACGGGGCTGCACTCATGCGCATGGGCAATTTAGCCACAATTGGTGCGTATTCTCCCAGTAACCTGAAACATGTGCTGCTTGATAATGAGGCGCATGACTCTACAGGTGGTCAACAAACCGTATCTAGAGCGACTGACTTCTCTAAGATAGCATTGGCATGCGGGTACCAACATGTCTGGCGCAGCGACTCACTTAAGTACTTAGATGATTTTCTTGATGACGAAACTGAAAAGGGATGTCATTTTATGCACGTAAAGATTCGAACGGGCACAATAGAGAACTTACCCAGGCCGGCGATTAAGCCAGCGGAAGTTTTACAACGTTTAATGCGCACTATTGCCTTAACCGACAGCAACAATTTATAAATAAATTTAGAATTCAAATGAATCCATTAATCCTACTAAATCCTGGTCCGGTATCGCTATCCAAGAGAGTGCGTGACGCGCTCGCCAAGGAGGATCTTTGCCACCGCGAGCCTGAGTTCAGTTCATTACAGGAGTCCATCAGAAAAAAACTTATCTCAATCTATAATCTCGATGCTACGACCTGGGCGAGTGTTATGCTCACCGGCTCAGGTACCGCGGCAGTAGAAGCGATGATTGCTAGTCTTGTACCCGAAAATCAGCGTATTTTGATTGTAGAAAATGGGGTTTATGGTGAACGCATGAGTAAAATTGCGCATGCTCACGGAATAAAATACGACGTTCTAAATTCAGATTGGCTTGATGCTATAGAAGGCGATAAATTAGAAAAAATTCTGGAACAAAAACAGTTTTCTCACGTTGCGTTAGTGCATCATGAAACAACAACCGGTCGCCTGAATAAACTTGAGCAGCTAGGGAAAATATGTCAGCGTCATAAGGTGCGTATTTTGCTGGATGGCGTTAGTAGTTTCGGTGGCGAAAATATTGAGTTCGAAAAATGGAACCTTGATGCGTGCGCAGCTACTGCTAATAAATGTCTGCACGGAGTACCTGGAGCTGCCTTTGTATTGGTCAACCGGGCAGCTCTCGCCGCAGCTAGACCTCCCAAAACAGTTTATCTGGATTTGTCCACTTATCTAAGTAAGCAAGATTGCGGTGAAACTCCTTTCACGCAATCAGTGCAATGCTTCTACGCTCTAAACGAGGCTCTTGATGAGTTTATTGAACATGGTGGCTGGAGCCAACGGAACGCAACTTTTCAACATCGCATGAATACTATTAGGGACTGCTTAAGCGAGCTCGGTGTAGAGGAGTTGATTGATAGAGAGGAATCTTCTTGTGTTCTAGCTAGTTTCAAACTACCCCCTAAAAAAACATACCTGGAGCTACATGACGAACTAAAAAGCTCTGGCTTTATTATTTACGCAGGGCAAGGGAAATTTTCCAGTGAAGTCTTTAGAATTTCACCTATGGGAGATATCTCTGACGCAGATATCAACCGATTAATGTGCGCGTTGAAGAAAGCTCTAACTTAATTCAATCGGATGCAACACGTCCTTGAATGAATGACGCAAATGCTGTCTCTGAGAGGCCCGCGTCCACGAGCATATCATCCCGTGATCCGTGTTGTATCAGTCGATCGGGTAACCCATAATTCGCGATACGCACTAGTACATTATTTTCCGCTAATACTTCGTTGACCGCGCTGCCAGCTCCTCCCGCCACCATATTTTCTTCGATGGTAAAAATAAACCGGTGACTTTTAGCAATCTCTAAAATTAACTCCTCATCGATAGGTTTCACAAATCGCATATTTACGACTGTTGCTCCGATATCATCACCCACAGCTTTAGCTATCTCAAGTGTCGTACCAAAAGATAAAATAGCCACTTCTTGCCCATCTGACACCAACGCGCCCTTACCTATTGGCAGCTCATACATTTCGTCATCAACATTTACTCCAGGACCAGTTCCTCTGGGGTATCGAATCGCCGAAGGGCCTTCTGCAAGAAAGCCAGTGTATAACATTTGGCGGCATTCGTTTTCATCTGCTGGCGCCATGATCATCATATTGGGTAAGCATCTTAAAAAAGTTAAATCGTAGCTTCCATTGTGCGTGGGGCCGTCAGCCCCGACCAGGCCTGCTCTATCTAACGCGAATAACACTGGAAGATTTTGATTAGATACGTCGTGAATTACTTGATCATATCCACGCTGTAAAAACGTAGAGTAAATCGCAACAACTGGTTTTAACCCATCGCACGCCATTCCCGCCGCAACGTTAACACTGTGCTGTTCAGCGATCGCCACATCAAAGTAACGTTCTGGATATAATTTTTGAAACTCAACCAAACCCGAACCCTCTCTCATGGCTGGCGTAATCCCAACCAAACGGTCGTCCTTGGTCGCCATATCACAAATCCAGTCAGCAAAAATATCACTATAATTCGGACGCTTTTTGGCTGCCGAACGAAGTATGCCTACCGCAGGATCAAAGGCACTAACCCCATGATACTTAACTGGATCTTCCTCAGCGCGCGGATACCCTTTACCTTTCTTGGTAATTACATGCAGAAATTGAGGACCGGACAATTTTTGAATATTCTTTAGAGTAGCAATCAAAGTTGGTAAATCATGGCCATCGATCGGTCCTATATAGTTGAAGCCAAACTCCTCAAACAAAGTTCCTGGAACAATAAGTCCCTTGACATGCTCCTCGGTTCGTCTCGCCAACTCCCAAATCGAAGGCATTTGAGACAGCATCTTTTTACTGCCCTCCCTGACCGACGAATAGAGCTTTCCAGAGAGGATTTTTGCAAATCTATTTGATAACGCGCCAACATTTGGCGAGATCGACATATCATTGTCATTTAAAATCACAAGCATGTCGGCTTCAATATCACCCGCATGATTTAACGCCTCGAACGCAACACCTGCAGTCATGGCACCATCCCCTATAACCGCTACAGACCGACGCCGCGTTTTATTTATTTTGGCGGCGATCGCCATACCTAATGCAGCACTTATTGAAGTACTCGAATGGCCCACGCCAAAGGTATCGTAATCACTTTCTTCTCTTTTGGGGAAAGGTGACAAGCCTCCCGACTGTCGGATGGTATGCAACTTATCTTTACGACCAGTTAGTATCTTATGCGGATACGCCTGATGACCTACATCCCAAACAATCCGATCATCCGGAGTATTATAAAGATAATGAAGCGCTACGGTGAGCTCCACGCTGCCGAGACCCGACGCAAAATGACCACCCACTCCGCTTATGCAGTCTATCAAAAACTCTCTCACCTCCTCAGCGATTTGTGGGAGACTTTCCTCCGATAACTTCCTAAGGTCTAAAGGGCTCGCGATAGTGTCCAGAAGAGGGTAGATTTTTTCGGATGTCATATTATTTTTTTAATATCTCAATTTTAAAGGGATAACTCTAGCCCGTGAATTATGGAGAGCCGCACCCACGGTTGCAAGTCAAGTATGTAATTTTATTTCCCACACATATCACTTCGCTAAAATCCACCTATCATTTGCCTAAAAATAAGCAGCTAATGCTGTACTTTTAAAGCTTATTGCAGTAATGTGACAATAAATCGTGATAGTTGACGCAAGTCGCTAAAATTCAACCAGTTTCCACAAATGGATAGGACTAAAAGCATGGCAGTTCCACTCATACAGCAGTACCGCGTGGGAAGATATATACTCGAACAAAAATTAAAAAGAATCAAAAGATATCCCTTGGTATTGATGCTAGAGCCGCTCTTCAGATGCAACCTAGCATGCGCCGGTTGCGGAAAGATAGACTATCCCTCTGAAATACTGAATAAAAGGCTAAGTTACGAAGACTGCATGAAGGCCGTAGACGAATGCGGAGCTCCGATGGTTTCAATTGCGGGTGGGGAGCCCTTAATCCATAAGGAAATGCGCCAAATTGTGGAGGGCTACATAGAGCGCAAAAAGTTTGTATACCTTTGTACTAATGCGATCCTATTGGACAAACACATGGATTCGTATGAGCCCTCAAAGTACCTTACCTTTTCGATTCATTTAGATGGTGACAAAGAAAGGCACGATGCGTCAGTCTGTAGAACCGGTGTTTACGATAAGTGTATCGCGGTGATAAAAAAGGCATTAGGCCGAGGGTTTAGAGTCACAGTGAACTGTACGCTGTTTCAAGGCGAGACTGCTGACGAAGTAGGTCAATTCATGGACAATATGATGGACCTCGGGGTTGAAGGTGTAACGATTTCCCCCGGATACTCGTATGAGCGGGCTCCGAAGCAGGATGTTTTTCTGAAGAAGACTGGGAGTAAGCAACTTTTCAGAGATATATTCAAAGTCGGTAAAGGCAAAAAGTGGAGATTTAACCAATCCACCTTATATCTTGACTTCCTGGCAGGAAATCAAACCTATCACTGCACTCCTTGGGGCAACCCCACTCGAAATGTTTTTGGTTGGCAAAAGCCCTGTTATCTGCTGGTCGGAGAAGGCTATGCGAAAACATTTAAGGAACTAATAAATGATACCGAATGGAAAAAATATGGTACCGGTGTTAACCCTAAATGCGCCGATTGTATGGTTCACTCTGGGTACGAGGCCACTGCAGTAGACGATACTTTCGTAAACCCATTAAAAGCGCTAAAAGTATTTCTTAAAGGACCGAAACTGAAGGGATCGATGGCTCCAGAAGTACCTTTTTATTACGACGAGGAGCCGGAAAATAAGCCGCAACTTGTTCAAAAACTTACCACCCCTAACAAGGGTTCTAGTAAAAAAAGAGTGGCGTAGTTTAGTTTTTGTGAATTATAGCGTGAGATGAATCCGGCTGCTGGCCTTAGAAAAATATGATCGGGCTCACTTTTGTATCAGCTTTAATTTGGTTAATATTACTTTTGTTGCCATGGAGGCCATGGTCAACAAAAGAATGCTTGATTAGTACACCAACGTCAAATAGTCAAGATAAAACCGTATCCGGCCTTATCCCAGCGCGAGACGAATCGCAACATATCGAGCGAACGCTAAGAGCCCTGGTATCTCAGGGACACGTAGAAAATATTACTGTCGTTGACGATCAAAGTAGCGACGGCACAGCGGCAATCGTTGAGACACTTAATCTAAGTAACGTGTCAATAGTAAATGGAGAAGATCCTCCAGACGGCTGGACAGGGAAGCTATGGGCCCTGCAACAAGGGCTGCCAAATGTTTCTAGTGAACTTTTACTTCTCCTCGACGCAGACATCCATTTAGAACGTGGCGCATTAGCAGCGTTACTTCAAAAGCAAAAAGAGCACGATTACGATCTTGTCTCCGTTATGGCAACACTTCATGTAAAATCCTTCTGGGAAAAATTACTCCTGCCACCTTTTATTTATTTTTTCAAACTTATCTATCCTTTTGCACTATCAAACAAAGGGACTTCCAGTGTGGCGGCGGCGGCCGGCGGATGTATCCTAATAAAAACTAGAAAACTCAGAGAAATTGGAGGGTTTGCAAGTCTCAAGCATGCAATCATAGACGACTGTACTTTAGCAAAACGTATAAAAGAAAAAGGCGGAAAAACCTGGTTAGGACTCAGTACATTGGTCTCCTCTACTCGACCCAGCACTAGTCTCAAAAGTATTTGGAATATGGTCGCTCGGACAGCATATACTCAACTCAACTACTCCTTAGCATTGCTTATGCTTTGTACAGTACTAATGGTGATATGTTTCGTTATTCCACTCATACAGATCTTTATTGCAGATACCTATATCGGCCTAGTCGCCTTTACCACCTTCATCTGCATGACAATCACATATCATCCCGTCACGAAATTTTATAATTTACCCGCTTTTTGGTTACTCACCCTTCCTTTTGCAAGTGCTCTTTTTCTTGCGATGACATGGACATCTGCCATCCGATGTTGGCGCGGCGAACGTACCCGATGGAAAGAGCGAAGCTATCGAAATCTTTAAAAATAGTGCTGAGGAAAGATTAAGGATTGTATAAATCGCCGAGTCGATTACATAATACCTGTTATGAATTTCATTTGCTCGCTTTTACTGACTGTAGCCCTGACTTTATGGCAATCTGCATTTGCAGTGCCACAGAGCGAATCGGCTGAAGATACCGTAAATAATCTGCATGCCGAACTGTTACTCGCAATGCAGCTACCAGAAAAAACGTCCGTCGCTAAACGAATCGAAACTCTGAAACCAGTAATCGAGGCCTCATTTGACTTCACGACTATTGCTAGGATAATTCTTGGTGACTCGTGGCCCACCCTCTCTAACGAACAGCGGAGTGTATTTCAGGATACATTGCAACGCCTTAGTGTGGCTACTTATGCGGATCATTTTTCAAAGTTTTCCGGTGAAAAATTTTTGGTGACAAAAGTGAATGATAAAAAACAATTGACTATTGTTGATACACGCTTAATTCCTGTGAACGACAGTGTCGACGACAAGTCTATCTCGATGCGATATTTGCTCACACAAAAAGATGACAGATGGCAGATTATCAATGTGATCGCGCAAGGGGTGTCAGACCTAGCGCTCAAGCAGGCTGAATACGCCTACGTGATAAAAAAAGACGGATTTCAGGGCTTAGTCAGTCAACTAAACGACAAAATCGTGAATCTGCAATAAACTGACTAAATTGAGATAAAAAGTCGTAGTATATGACCCCAAGAATAATGTAATATTTATTAAAAAATACTTGATGGAGCAGCATAGAATGTCGTTAAACAATGGGCGTATTAAAGGATTACTAGGAGGTCTATGTTTATTACTGATGGCCGGCTGTGCATCAACCTCCAATAACAGCAATGGTGATCCACACGAGTCAATGAATAGAAAAATCTACGCGTTTAATGACAAGTTAGATAAATCGTTTGTTGAACCTGTGGCCAAAAAGTATGTCGCGGTAACTCCCAAAGTAGTCAGAAAAGGAATTACAAATTTCTTTGATAATGTGTCTTCACTAAACACAATGACTAATGATCTTCTGCAAGCTAAAGGGCTAGACTTTGCCAAAAGCACTGGGCGGTTTGTTGTCAATAGCACTATTGGAATCGGTGGGTTATTTGATCCTGCAACCTCGATGGGATTAGTTCAAAAGAAAGAAGATTTAGGACAAACTCTTGGAAGATGGGGCGCTGATGAAGGAGCTTACCTAACTATTCCTCTGATGGGACCTAGCTCCTACAGAGACATTGGTTCTCCAGTGATGGGTGTATTTACAAATCCACTCACGTACCTAGCTGCTGTAGTTACCATCCCTGCGAGTCTTGTCAGCGCAGTTAATACCAGAGCAAATTTACTTGATGCCACTCGTATGGTCGATCAAGCCGCCTTAGATCCCTATGCGTTCGTGAGGGAAGCATGGAGACAACAAAGGGAGTATGTAATTTACGACGGCAACCCGCCGGGTGATGAATTCGATGACTATATTGAGGGCGAAGGTGACGCCGCCATCCTCAGGATCTACTAGCTAAAACTCAAAAATCGGAACTCCGAGAAAGTTCAGTTAGATAGCACATAATCGTCTCGTTCGGGATTTTGTGCCCGCTGCCTCAGGCAATGATCCATTAAGACGATAGCCATCATTGCTTCCGCAATAGGAACCGCGCGAATGCCAACACAAGGATCGTGGCGTCCACCCGTGGACACTTTAGTTGCTTTTCCCTCTGTATCTAATGTGTCCCCTTCTATCCTGATGCTCGAAGTAGGTTTCAGGGCAATACTAACCAAGAGGTCCTGCCCAGTGGATATGCCTCCCAACACACCCCCAGCATGATTAGTTCGAAATCCATTCTCATCCATTTCGTCTCGGTGCTCGGTACCTTTTTGTCGAGCCGAT
>Ga0315320_10001046_pt1 | contig 22845 bp, 20 predicted proteins | sample M140m21515metaG_FD_203458 | JGI IMG/M metagenome (GOLD analysis project Ga0315320, IMG submission 203458) | Ammonia-oxidizing marine archaeal communities from Monterey Bay, California, United States - M1 40m 21515 | ecosystem: Environmental > Aquatic > Marine > Coastal | place: USA: California... | reverse complement strand
TGAAAAGCTTTGCAGTCGGCAGGACGGACTTCAGTAAATAGACTGATGACAATAATCTTGATTTACGGATTCAGGTAGAAATTTACTGAGAGAATGTGATTATTCAGATCAGCGCCATCCTCAGGGATATCGATTTGCTGATACAGATACCCGATTTCGGTTCTCCAGGGACTCCGCTTATTCGGTTTTCGTCCCATGCCTACAAACACTCGATTCTGATTATATCCCGTTACTGCTCCCCAGTCGGTATCGCGAAGATGGAAAAATATTTCATCCCAGGCTACCCAGAGCAGATCAGGATGATGCTCAAGTGGTTTCTGTGCTCGCACAAGTTGTCGGAAACGCCAGCCAACCTGTGCCCCAGCTGAGACAAAACGCTGCTCTAGTCGACTACGAAATTGGAATGAAACATCGCCCTGCTGCCGAGTTGTTATCCATTGCTGCCAGAATCGGTTCTCATGAATATCAAAACCTGGGATTCTTTCTCCAATCCATGCATAGCCAGCCCAGACAGAATTTTTATCATTCAGTCGACGTCCGATACCTGGTCGAATAATTCCTTGAGTAAATACAAAGTCGTCACCAGAGTATCTCCAATGGGCATCAAGCCACCAGAGAGCATTATCGCTTGGAACTTTTGGGCCGTTGAATTGGCCCTGTGAAAAGTAGGCTGTCCAGATACCTGTATCTTGAACTGCATGAACTGATGGTACGAACGCAGAAAAACACACTAGGCCAGTGAGCATGCTGGAAAAAAATCGCATCGAGTTGAAAGTAATGGATTTCATGTGGAGGAATGTCAAAGCTCATGGATCAGGGCTGGTGCACGCAGGAAACATTTTTTGCCAGAGCCCGCTACTTAGAAAGAATCGGCAGAAAGTGGGTGCTCAATAACTCGTGTCAGATGTGGTGCTCTGCAAGGAGCAGGCAGGCGTGTCAGGCAGGGCAATGCTGGTAGCTTTCGTTGACTTTTACGAATGAAACCAGACGATCTTAAAAGGTCGGTCTATTAACTTGATTTCTAAGCTCGATGAAACAAGTATCACCATCACGAAGTCTATTTCCACAGTTCATATCGTGCCTGAGTCTGATTCGCGTAGTGCTGCAATTTTCTGTGAATGCAGAGCCCTGGCAGGAGAAATCAGTTGCTGATGGATTGTACTTCAGCAACAAGGGGGCCAGATCTCACCGTCCCGTCACCACTGCCAATAGGGAAATCGATAGCAGGTCCTGAAGTCCAAGAGTACAAGGCGGTACCCGTCGAAATTGAACTCGCTGATCAAACAGTAAAGGTTATGAATGCATATCGCCAAGCTCGTCGGCAGGCAGAGTGGTCCTGAGAAAGTATTCTACCGAAGGCGTTGGAAACAGTACGGGTCGCTCAGCTTTTCTGTTCAGAAGGCGAACTTATATTCCTAAGATTACTTGAAGCACAATGCATTCTCACAAAGTCAGTTTTGTTATATGTGCAATTACAGGAAACACGTTGCGCAATCGCGACAGTGATGGCAAGCCTGTTTCAACGATAGGATTTTCCACTTAGGATGGCGGGGCCGGCGGCGACCGATCGTGAGTTTGTGAAGAAAGAAGATGCTGCCGGCAGGCAGCCACCGGAACTGATGCCAACGCCACGGCAATGACAACGGAGACATTCAGGATTCTTTTTACTGAACCGTTGAAGATGCAGACCCACTCGGAGCAATGCCAAATGGCAGAACTGTTTCCGCTGTGGTTCCTGCATGTGAGTCAGTCACGGTCAGGACAAGTTGATGATCGCCAGGGGGGAGACTGCTCGGAAGGCTTACGAAGAATCGAGCAAAATAATCACGACGAATGGAGGCGCAGACCTCCACCAAAGGAGGGAATGACCAACTGTGCAGTCGTTTGCCGGCTGCATCGTCAAGTCGTAGAGTTGTTTCGATACTGGTTTCGAAACCTTGATTCACGTTCTTGGATTGAATACCAGTCAATTCAAAGTAGACAAGGACTTCACTGCCTGGGAATACTTTGTTTTGAGGGAAAGCCTCGACCATTCCCCACCCAAGTACTTTTTGTGCAATGCACGGTCGTTGTATAACGAGAGAATCCTGTTGCTTTTGTTGGGAGTCACTCAACATATCATCGGTGATTTCAATTTCTGAACCTGGAGGCGTTTCAGCTCCTGTTGTTTGGTCCAGTTGTGTTTCAGCAAGCAGCTCTGCAGGAGGCGGCTGCACTGAGGAAGAGACAGTAGCCTCGCTATCGTAATTACTTTCAATATTACCGATGGCGGAGCTTACGGTGTCGAGTGAAGGAGCAGTGAGCGTGTCTGGTGTCACTTCGGAAGTAGCCGCTTCTTCGGGATTCGCAGAATAGGCCGAAATGCTTGAAGGGTCATCTGCATCAGGTCTTTTGATTTCTGAAGCATCTGCTGATGTGTCGGTATAAAGAGCAGGTGCGGTTTCAGTTACCCGAAGCGTATTGAGTGTGGTAGTAAACTCTTCGATGACAATTGGCCAATCAGCCTCAGGAGTCATTTCAAGTGTTTCGACGAGAGCAGCTTTTGATGCTGCATCTAGCACACCGGTTTCAGAGAGTGTGCTGACTGCAGTTTCAATATCGAGAGAGACATCTTCTGATTCACGGTGATCAAATTGATCCTCGTCAATGTATTCTGGTGTGCTGAGGGCTTCTGGTGCGTACGACGCGGTCGCAGCCTCATCGAAAAGTGTCTCATCCGATGAGTTGGTTTCAATGTCACTGATGACAGTGAGCTGAGAAACTCTAGCAGCTTGCTCTATGCTGTCTCGTAGCGCTTCCCGCATTGAGATGGCAGAACTGCATCCAGTTGTGAGTCCAATGCTGACTGTGAGTAACAAGAGCCACAAACGGATTCCCTCGGAGCTTGTGCTACAAGAATTAGGAAACTTGGTAGGGCGATCTGTATAAATTTGTAGATATGGTCGGTGCATGGATGCTTTTGTACCGAGGGGAAACCGTTCTACCACTGGCTTCAGCTTCATATGGTGGGAAAGCCGTAGCCTTAACAACGTGTGAACAAGAAGGTAGAACTTTTTTTGGCCCTGGAGCAAGTCCAGCATTCTCAGGTAATGACGGCTCGGCAAGCCGTTGGTAGACTCTGCCTGCGTGACTTCTTTTGCCTATCTTCAACTTACTGTGTAGGGTCCGTTTTCATGTCGCAATTTAAATCGCCCACCATCGAGTCTGGACTTCTACAGGGGGATCTCCCGCCAGCGGGCTGGATGCATCGTCATCTGCTTGATTTAGAGGAGCTTTCGGCTGAAGAGATTACCCTGATTCTCGACACAGCAAGGCTGTGCAAGGAAGCAACACAAGGATGTCGAAAAAAGATAGACGTTCTGTCAGGCGCGTCGATCGTCAATCTTTTCTTTGAAAACTCGACTCGAACAAAAACAAGCTTTTCTCTGGCGGCTCGCCGATTGGGAGCAGATGTTATCGATTTTTCTACGTCGACAAGTAGTTTGTCAAAAGGTGAGTCGTTCATCGATACAGCTAAGAACCTTGAGGCAATGGGAGTTGATGCAGTCGTCGTCCGACATGGAACACCTGGAACGCCCCATCTTCTGACATCGCATCTTGATGTGGGTGTTATTAATGCCGGAGATGGATCACATGCACATCCAACTCAAGGATTGCTCGATATTTTTTCGATTCGAGAACGGCTCGGTGATCTTAAGGGGCTTACAGTGGGTCTTGTCGGTGATATTGCACATAGCCGAACAGCGCGTTCAAATTTATGGGGACTTACCAAACTCGGCGCAAAAGTAATTCTTTGTGGGCCGCCCACTCTTGTTTCAGATAGTTGGCAAGAATTTGGAGTAGAGGTTTCACATGACCTTGATGCAATTTTACCCAGATGTGATGTGCTCAACCTTTTGCGAATACAGTTTGAACGTCAAAAAACACGCCCGTTTCCCTCCGTTCGTGAATATGCTCATTTGTATGCGATGAACAGTGACAGGCTTCGTCGTGCAAAAGATGATCTCGTCATTCTGGCACCTGGTCCGATTAACCGTGGTGTCGAGGTGACAGCTGATGTGGCTGACTGTCCGCAATCATTGATTTTAGATCAGGTTACAAACGGACTCGCTGTGCGGATGGCAGTACTCTGGCTCATTTGCGGAGTGCAGAGAAATACACTCAAAAAAGTAGACTCTTCAAAAAACAAGGGACAGAAGTAATGGCATCCATGTTGATTCGGGGTGGACGGGTAGTTGATCCAGATCAGGGAATTGATCGAGTAGACGATGTGCTCATTTGTGATGGCTCCATTATGTCTATTGGCCACGAGGGGAGTCAGTCTCTAGGCAAAGTTGATGAGACAATTGACGCACATGGGCTTATCGTTACTCCAGGCCTTATCGATATGCACGTGCATCTTCGTGAGCCTGGTCGTGAAGAAGATGAAACGATCGAGACTGGAACAAAAGCGGCTCTTGCCGGGGGCTTTACAAGTGTTGCATGCATTCCTAATACAGAGCCATCAATAGATACTCAGGCGAATGTTGAGTTTATTCGTCAGAAGGCGGCACGAGCTGATACGTGTAATGTCTTTGTTGTTGCGTGTGTGAGCCGTGAAAGGGAGGGGAAAGAACTTGCTGAAATCGGTCAATTGGTTGAATCGGGCGCTGTAGCATTTAGTGACGATGGATCACCAGTGTACGATGCGGAGTTGATGCGTCGGGCTTTCGAGTATTGCAAGATGTTTGACAAGCCGATCTTAGCGCATGAAGAAGTTTTAGAGCTTTCTCATGGTGGGGTCATGAATGAGGGACTTGTTTCCATGTCACTTGGCCTCAAGGGTATGCCAGCTGCTGCGGAAGAAGTGATGATTGGTCGAGATATTGCACTCGCAGACGTGACGGGCGGCCGCTTGCACGTGATGCACGTTTCAACAGCTCAAGGGGTCGATCTCATTCGAGAGGCCAAGGCACGTGGTATTCGGGTGACTGCAGAAGCTTGTCCGCATCACTTTACGCTTACAGACGAATCTCTACGAGGGTTTGACTCGAACTTTAAAATGAGTCCACCGTTACGGACAGCAAAAGATGTCGAAGGTATTCTTGCTGGTATCGCTGATGGCACAATCGATTGTATTGCCACAGATCATGCACCCCATGCACCTGAAAAAAAATTACTCGAACTGGACCGAGCACCGTTTGGCATTCTTGGTCTTGAAACAGCAGTGGGGCTCTCCGTGATGCGATTGATTGAGTCAGGCCGAATTGACTGGTCTCGATTTGTGGAGGCAATAAGCCTGCTGCCGGCACGAATTCTTGGTGTAAATCGAGGTACTTTAAGGCCAGGGGCAGTTGCTGATGTGACGCTCATCGATCCTTCCCGCGAATGGCAGGTGAATGCTGAGTCTTTTGCATCCAAAAGTGTAAATTCACCTTTTGACGGGTGGACGTTACGCGGTCGGGCTGTAGCCACAATCGTTTCTGGAAGAGTGAAGTACCGCCTTTCCAACTAGCTTATAGCCATGATCATTATCGATGGGTACAACTTGCTGCATGCCTCTGGGGTATTCGGAGATGCAAGGGGGCCGCTTGGACTAGAACACTCTCGCCAAGCGCTTCTTGATCACCTTGTAAAACTACTTGGGCCGGATGCAAACCAAACTATAATAGTTTTTGATGCTGCAGAAGCTCCAGAGGGTCTTCCCGCAAGATATTTGCACGAATCAATTCAGGTCTTGTTTGCGCGTGATTATCCAGATGCAGATAGCCTTATAGAGGAAATGGTTGAAGAAGTATCACCAACCGGTCTGGTAGTGGTTTCGAGTGACAGACGAGTACAGGCGGCAGCACGCCGTCGGCGAGCAGTTGCTGTAAATAGTGAGGAATGGCTTGCAGAAAGACGGCGAGCACGAGACGAGGACACCTGCTCAAAGGAAATAAAGCCAACGGATCCCGGGCCTGGGGATGTTGAAGCATGGAAGCGATATTTTGGGTTTTAGGTGGAACTGCGATGATTCACTCGGTTTTTCCCCAACGAGCAAATTTACGATCAAGAGTAGATCTTTCGATACCCAATAGTTTCGCTGCTTTTGTTTTATTGCCACCGGTGCATTCAAGTGTTGCCAGTATGTGACGTTTTTCAATAACAGCTAAGGTTTCCGGGGTGAACTCTTTTGGAGTTGAATCTATTTGGCCGGTATCGCCTGGTGCGGCGAGTGTACTTAGGGCAAGGTCAGTAACATCAACGATACTACTAGAACTCAGGACAACAGCACGTTCAATACAATTTCGTAGTTCACGAATATTTCCTGGCCAATGATATTCCTGCATTGCAGAAATGGCTGCAGGGCTGAATCCGTCAATTCTTCGACCAGTTTCTCGACTGAAGATGTTAACAAAGTGATCTGCAAGCGGTCTGATGTCTTCTTGTCGTTTACGTAGGGGGGGAACAGCAATTTCGACCACACGTAGTCGAAAATAGAGATCTCTGCGAAATCCACCACTTGCAACCGCATCTTCAAGGTGACGATTTGTAGCAGCCACAACTCGTACATCGACTTTCAGTCGCGTGCTGCCTCCTACCCGCTCGAATGCATGACCTTCGAGTACACGTAGAAATTTGGCTTGGATGGTAGGGCTCATTTCGCCAATTTCATCCAGGAAAAGGGTTCCGTTATCAGCCAACTCGAATTTCCCAGCCTTTTTATCGGTTGCACCAGTGAAAGCACCCTTTTCGTGCCCAAACAGTTCACTCTCTAAGAGCGTTTCTGAAAGAGCCGCGCAATTGAGGCAGACAAAAGGGCCACTCTTTCGATCACTCCCGTCATGAATTGCCTGTGCAACCAATTCTTTTCCTGCACCACTTTCACCCCGAACAAGGACCGTTGCTTTCGTGCTGGCTACTCGTTCAATTTGTGTCGCAATCGTCGCCAGAGCTGGACTGTCACCAACCATGCGAGTTTTTTCCACAAGCCGCTCTTTGAGCAGTTTGTTTTCACTTGCTGCAGTTGCAAGACGAGTCGATAAAGTTTCCCGAGCCTCCAGGTTTGTGTAAACCTGACCAATGGCGTCACAGACTGCAATGACGAACTCAAGGTCATCTGGGGATTTTTCATCACCGCTTGGCTCGCTGCTTAAGTAGATTGCACCGGCAGGCTGGCCGTTGACGCGTATGGGAGCAACTATCGTTATTGCTTGTGGCTGGTTGCCAACAGTCTCTGGCCCCGCCAAGATGGCTTCGTTTGTAGCAAGTGCTGCTTCAACTAAGTTCGTTGGAATGTCATTGAGATTAAGGTCAGAAGGCACTGCCGCAACGCCAAATAAATCGGTCACGGTCATTCGTTCTTCATGCATTGCCTCGGGCAGTGGTAGTAGTACCATTCCTCTGCTTGCATTTGATCCAAGCATGGCAGACTCTAAAGCACGATTTGCAGCGGATGGTACTTCTGTGGCTCGACCCAACGTGAATGCAAGTCGACACAACTCTGCTGCTGCTTGCCCAACTTTTGGAGCAGTTTTTGCAGATTCACGTATATCATCGAGGAGACGGCTGCGGTCTCGTCGATAACGGATTGTTGAATGCCATTCTGCAATTTCGGCAGACATTTCACCGGTGATGCCAGTTCCATCCGTATCTGATTCATTTACTTCAGCCAGCGGAGGTGGGGCACCTTCGCAGAAAAGAATTGTAATCGAACCAATTTGAATCATGTCTCCGTCGATAAGTGTGTGCTCTGATGTTATCTCTTGGTCACCAACTGTTGTGCCATTTCGGCTTTTCAGATCGTGAATGCTCCATTTGCCGTCACCATTGCTTCGTATCTCAGCGTGATTGCGGCTCGCTCGTTCATCGTGTAACACAATCGTGTTTCCAGGTGCACGACCAAGGCTTAGGACCTCTCCAGGTGTAAGCGGCGTGAGCAGTGGGCCGTTGGCAGGATCCCGCACTAAGACATGAGCATCGGCAGGTAGCGTAGAGTTGTTGTTATTCATGCTTGCATCAACACTGAGTTGGAGCTTGCCTCGCAGGGGGCACGCATACGATTCCGTTGAATGAGAACGTAAATGTCATTCCCTCGTAGGCCAATTTAACAGGAAAAAGCCGAGGAATTCATGAAAACATGAAAGATTTGCCTTTCTTGAACCCATTTGCATCGGTAAACAGGGTTTGCCCTCAAAGGTATGCTGAGGCTAGCATCTCAAGTGCGGCACCGTACAGTCGTGTACAAGCCTGTGGCTCGAACCGTTGGCCTGATTTGAACTCCATTTGAACGTGATGATGAGGATTTTTATGCATAGCTGGACGCAGAGAAATGTCCCCACAGTTTTGAGGAACAGTTTTGCAACTGCTTGTTGTGCGGCTGTGCTCTTCTTAATCGGGAATACTTTTTTTACTGAGCAGGCATTCGGGCAGGGCGGCGGTGGTTTTGGTGCTCAGGCGGTTGGTGGTATTTCAGTTGATACCAACGGTATTGTTCGCACAATTGAACCAGGATCACTGGCCAGCATCGCTGCTCAGCGTCGTAAGATTCTTCAAGAAAATCCACCACAGACTGGAAGACGCTGTGATTTGCAAAAGGTTTCGCTTAAGCGAATTGTTGCAGAAGTTCAGCGTGCTGTTACGAAAGACGAACTTCTTTCACCAGAAGTTCTAACTCTTGGTGGACTCGAGCAAATCGTATATGTATTTGTTGATCCGGACTCTCAGGATGTCATCCTCGCTGGACCGAGTGACGAGGTTGATATTGATGGGAATGGTAATTTTGTCGGTGCAAACACTGGTCGACCACTATTGCTTCTCGAAGATCTGATTGTGGCTCTTCGATCCATTGATAAGGCACGTATGGGTGGAATACGTTGTTCAATTGATCCGACGCCGGAAGGTGTAGGTCGGCTTCAAAAAGTTTTGGGTTCAACAAAGCAAGTAACAAATCCACAGCAGATTTTTCAGGCAATGGAAAAGGCTTTGGGGCCGCAGCAAATAACCGTTGGTGGAGTACCAGCTGATACACACTTCGCTCAGGTTCTTGTAGCAGCGGATTACCGAATGAAGAGAATCGGGATGGGTTTGGAGCCATCGGGGCTTGAAAAGCTGCCGAGTTATCTTTCGATGGTACAGCCTGGACGGAGTTCAACAATGCTGCCGCGTTTCTGGCTGGAGGCTCAGTATAGTCCAATTGCACGTGACCCTGATGAACTTGGATGGAAGCTTACGGGTAGGAAAATGGTCTGCCTGACTGAAACAGATCTTCTGAATCAAGAGGGAATGCTGCGAGGGCGTGGGCGTACTGATCAAAATGCAACACGTTGGTGTGAGCAGATGACAGCGTGCTATGACGACTTGGCATCGAGTAAGCCAGTATTTTCAGAACTATTGAATTGCGTTGATTTAGGAGTCGTTGCAGCATTAATCGAGAGTAGACAACTCGCTGACCTCGCGGGTTTGGATCTCTCGCTATTGAATGACGCTTCTTTGGTTCAGCTCTCGAAGTATCAAATTCCGACGCAGGTGCCAACGGTTGCTCACGGCATGAAGCGAGGCACTCGATGGGTTTTAAGTGCTTCCGGTGGAGTTCAGTTTCAGCCGTGGGCTTTTCTCCAAGAGGTTGTCGAGGCAAAAGATGTTGAGTCTGAGCGAAAACTTGCACTCGCAGCTCGCCCGAAGACAGGGATCTGTTGGGAATAACTCGTTTGGTGTAAAGGTGGCGGTTGCTGATTAGTGGCTTTGCTTAGTCGGCTGCTGTTGTGATGTCCAGCGAATGCTTTTTAGGCCGACGCAGGCTCTTGGGAAATGCTGATCTACCCAGCCGTGAGATGCAAGCCACTCTATGTTGTCGTTTTTTGGTGGGCTGCTTTTTAAAAGAAGCAATGAAGAGTTCTTTGTGGTAGCGACTGTAGCCGCGATAGAGTCACTTGTAGTCTCCCATGAATGGGGAAGGGTGCTGATTGCCTCACGTGCCCAGTGCTTGCTGATATCGAGTACGGCGGGCGAGTCGTCTGAGTGCGCCTCGCAAAGTGGCAGCCCAAGTGTTGTTGCAACAAGCTGAGCTGTAATACCCATGGCTTCAAGTGCAAGCTGATGCATCAATGGACCTGATGAGGGGGTAGTTGTATCGATTTGTCGAAGCCCGTTCACAACGGCACCCCCTCCGGAGATCAAAACAATCGATTGTGCAGAAGCTGATTCATCCGCAAGGATTGATTCTACGGCATGTTGCCAACCGCTTGTAGTTAGAAGACTGCCGCCGATTTTAATGACAAGTCCTTGTTGCAAGTATTTGTCATCTGGCCGTCGAAGCCAGCCAGTTTCCAGCTTCCAAGGGGAGTGTTCGTTGGCTTTGGTTTTCTTCATAGGATCTGCCGAGCGATTAATGCTACTGCATGAGCAGGAGCAACACGTGATATTTTATCCCCATAAGCATGCTTGAGCGATATGGTCCGGGGCTCCCAATTCATGTGGCTCAAAACTTTTCTTGCTATGGTCTCTCCTTGACCGCTCAGCACAAGACAGCCTTCTTTTTGCTGGTGTTGCCGTATCGGTTCCATAGCATCTTTGATCAGAATCATTTGTGATGTAGCGATTGCCTCAGCTGCTTCAATTGCATCTGCAAGAGTGAATGCATTTGGTTCAAGCAGCATTGTACGTGCAATTCGAACACGAGCTGCATCTCGAGTGACGGGTTTTCTGTCAGCGGTGTTGTCTGACATGCTGTCTTCTTCGAGGCAGCCGAGGAGAAGCCATACATCTTGCGTTGTGGCAAACCACTCTCTCGCAAGTGGGCGCATGGTGCCTCGGTGAGGTAACGCATGCATGAGCGTTGGTAGAGGCGTGCGCTCCATGCCTGTATAAATGAGTTCATCATGAATGAGCCGATCCCAATCAGTGAGTCCTTTTGGTGCGGGCTTGCCACAGGAAATGGGGACGATGTCAGTCGTCGTTGAGCCGATGTCAATCAACCAGCTATTTCCTGAAGGAGCAAGCGAGCCAGCTAGTCGAGCCAATGCGTGCCAGTTTGATGCAGCAACATCGAGTGGGTGATGGATCGCCTCCTTGGCATTAACAAAGACACCAGCGACACTGTAAAAAAAAACGTTATTTGTTCCCGTAGCAAGACAACAGGATTGAACAATATGTCTGACGCCATCGCTACGCCCTGAAAAACAGTCAGCAATTTCCCCAGTCATGGTGACTGCATGGTGCGTGGCAGGGCGGAGGCTTTGGATGTGCCTAATTGCGTCAGGGAGCCGTTTCCACTCCTGCCACATTGCAAACGGTTCGCTATGTGACCACCCCTGTCCATCGGCTGCTTTGATGTTTGCGCCTCCGATATCAAAAGCCAGCCATGAGTTCGTCGGTGATGATGTCATGATAGACGATCGTTGTGTGTTACTTTGATACAAGAGAGAACGTGCAGGATTCTTTGTTCCATGGAGCAAGGCGAATCGGTTTACCACGGATATGATTCAGGAGTGGACCAAGGAGTCCGTCTTGTTGGCCACGTGATAATCCAACAAAAGAAGTTGTGAGTCGTGGATTTATTTCGAGCACTCGGTCGTCACGGCCATCGTCATGACTGCCCAGAATCATATCAACACCAACCCAACCATGAGCTCTCGAATCCGTTGCTCTCCCCAAAGCTGTGATTGATTGGACTGCGAGGGCTTGTATGCGGCTATGCAATGCAACTGGAGCAGGTTCACAGCCAAGGTACGCGGGTTGTGGTCTGTTAGTAAATAGCTGTTGGCAAGGAAGGAGAGGGATCACGGAATCAGATGTACAGAGGCAACAGCAACTTCCATGAATGCCGGAGACAAGGTGTTCAATCCGTGAGTCTGTTTCTGGTGCGATAAAATCAGTGTGGCTGTTGATGATTCTGAGGCCATCACACCCAGCACTCATACGTGGCTTTAATACGGCAGGAAGATGACAGTCATCAGGAAGTCCTCCACCAGCCGGCACGGTGTAGCCAGTTGGTGTTGGAATACCAGCTGCAGCAAGTATTGTGCATGTTGTGTGTTTGTCGCTTGCGGCAAGCACAAAAGGTATGGGGCAGTTGATGAGCCGGTCTCCAAAGCCCGCATGCTCAATTTTCTGAAGCGAACGTGCCAAGACTCCCTGTGTTTCTGGAGCTATAAAAATTACATAATCAAAAGTAGATGCGATCTCCAGTAGTGATCCGATATCGCGCCCACAGGCCACGCTCTGAACGGCACTGTCTTCAGGAAGTTGAGGAGCAACTTCTGAAGGAAGAGTTTCGTCAACCATGACGGTGACATCGATGTCTATGTTTTTTGAAGCGTCCCACGCGAGTGCCTCAATCATAAGTCGCCCCTCTTTGAGAAATCTACCAAGTGGCATCTTCTTCAAAAGCGTACGAGCCATCTCGCTCTGCATTCCGCCTGAGCAGGACCATTCGTATATTAAGAGACGCATGCTAGAGTGCAGTAGGGGAAAGACTCAAAAGATTCCTAGTTGGTCACGGCCGTCATCAGTCATTCGGTCTGGCGTCCAGGGTGGTTCCATAACAATGCGAACCTCGACATCTTCGACTGCTTCATGCGTATTAACAGCACGTTTTGTATCAGCAATTAACTGCGGGCCAGCGGGGCAAGCCGGGCTTGTCATCGTCATATCAATTGAGACATGCTGTTTCGGGTTTTCAGATGCTGGACTAAACGAAACGTTGTAAATTAATCCAAGATCGATAATGTTGACGAATAATTCAGGGTCCTTAACTTGTTTCAATAGTTCACGAACAATGTCCTCAGAGAGAGTTGTACTCGTTAGGCTTTCTGTCGGAGTCTTCTCATTAGGAGATGCAGTGGTATTTGGATTGTCGGCGGGCTGAGTTGGGAGAACGCTCGCGGTTGTTGCTCTTTGTGGAGTAGGTGGGATTGGGTTCCCGCTGGGTCCTGAACCAGCTTCACGCAGACGCACCGAGATAGCCCCATCTTCAACTTTTACGTCGTGTGCAAGAGTGGGCCGAATGGCTGGCATCGAGAGAGCTGCACCAGTACGAATATCGAACTTTGCTCCATGTCTCGGGCAGGCAATGGTGTAGTCCTTAAGTTCACCATCTACAAGAGGGCCACCATCATGCGTGCAAACATCGTCGATGGCATAAAATGATTGGCCAACATGGAATAGCGCGATCATCTCTCCATCGACCTCAACGAGTAACTTGCCGGGGTCTGGGATGTCGGTAGTACTTGCTACGTGAACGAATTGGGACATAAATGAAAAGCTCTTTAGGGGCTTAGAAGCGACTGTTTTTCAAGGATCAAGAAACCCTTCGGATTCGGCTTCCGATTGCCGTTGCCAAGGCTTCTCGAACAGAAGCAATTGTTATACGGTCGAAAACTTGCTGAAAGAATCCTGCGACAACAAGTCGGGCGGCCTCATCTGCCGACAAACCACGTGCTTGTGCATAAAAAATTTGTTCTTCGTCAACTCGTCCACTTGTAGCTCCATGAGTGCAACGAACGTCATCAGCTTCAATTTCAAGGCCTGGTATTGAATCGGAACGCGCTGCAGCGGAAAGCATGAGGTTGTCATTTCGCTGATAGCCATCAGTTTTTTGTGCGGCTTTATCAACTTTGATCATTCCACGCCAGACGATCCGGCTTCGGTCTTGGAGGGCACCTTTATACAAAAGGTCACTGCGGCAAGAGGGACCTTCATGATGCTGGAGTGTGTTGTAAACGAGTTGTTGCTTTCCTTCGGTGAACATCACTCCATTCACTTGCGCTTCAGCGTTGTCTCCCACAAGAGCAACATCTTGAGCGACTTGAGACAGTCGGCTGCCAAGTGCTGCCAGCGTCCACTGTAGTTTTCCATTCTTATGGATAACTGCTTTTTGACGTGCGACATGCCAAACGCCACGATCCCAGTTTTGAACATTCACCATGCGAAGAAAAGCATTTTCACCGACAACTATCTCCGTTCCACCGCAATGAAACCCTGTGTCAGATCCAGTTGTTCCGCAGTTGGCTGTTTCGGTGAGAACAGTGGCTTCAGCACCATCGCCTAAAACAACAAGTACATGCGAGGTGTCGACGCCACCGTTATCGATTGCCGCAAGGCAATGAATTGGCTCAGCAATTTTTACTCCCGGAGGGACATAGAGAATCATGCTGCCACGGTGGAATGCGCCGTGAAGGGCTGCAAAGTAATCTTTTTTTGTGTCAATAATTTGCAGCCAGTGTTTTTTCAGGACATCACTGCTGTCTTCAAGGACATCTTCTGCAGTGCCGAAGACAACACCTTGGTCTTTTAGAGATAAATCAAGTTCATTCTGAACCACGTGTCCGTTTATTGTCTTAAAATGACCTGCGTAGTCAGTTTTCCCCATTGCTTGAACGTCTTGAGAAGAGTCGTTTGAAGCAGGGAATCGTGACGCTAAAAGACCTTCGGGCAATTCGGTTGACGGTTGCAGTCGCAGTCCCCAAGCATCCGGCTTAAACATACGAAGGTCGGTTCTCATCCAGTGCTCTTGATGGCGATCTGGTAGCGAGAGCTCTTCCAGAGCATCCATGCACGACAACTGATGGGCCACCGCCCATTCGGGAAGAGGTTGTTCAGAAAGCAGTTGTTCGAGTGCGTGTCTATTGAACGTTGGAGCGGGTGCTGTTGTCGTCGTCATGAAGCCAAAATAAGAGGGGGTCTAAGGGAACAAGGGGTTTAACCGACGGAACCTTCCATCTGTAATTCGATCAGACGATTCATCTCAACGGCGTACTCCATGGGCAATTCCTTCACAAGCGGTTCGATAAAACCACCAACGATCATGGTGCTTGCTTCAGCCTCTGTGAGGCCCCGGCTCATGAGATAAAATAATTGCTCTTCACCAATTTTGGAAACACTCGCTTCATGACCTATTGAGACATCTTGTTCTTCGATTTCAATGTATGGATACGTGTCGCTCCGGCTTATGTCATCAAGAATCAATGCATCACAGACCACACTGGAGCGGCTCTTTTTTGCACCCGGCTCAACACGAACCAGACCTCGGTAGCTTGAGCGACCACCATTTTTCGAAATACTTTTTGAAACAATTCGGCCAGATGTGTTTGGTGCTGCATGAACGAGTTTTGCACCTGCATCTTGGTGCTGGCCGGCAGTAGCGAAAGCAATTGAGAGAATTTCGCCACGCGCACCTGGTTCCATCATGTAGACCGCAGGATATTTCATGGTGAGGTGGCTTCCAAGATTGCCATCAATCCATTCCATCATGGCGCCTTCGTAGGCAAGAGCACGTTTGGTGACGAGGTTATAGATATTGTTTGCCCAATTTTGAATGGTTGTATAGCGGCACCGACCATGCTTCTTTACCACAATTTCAACGACAGCCGAATGCAAGCTTTCTGTTGAATACATCGGAGCAGTACAGCCTTCGACGTAATGCACGTGGGCTCCTTCATCAACAATAATGAGTGTTCGCTCAAACTGCCCCATGCTCTCGGCGTTGATGCGGAAATATGCCTGAAGAGGGAACTCGATAGAGACTCCCTTAGGGACGTAAATAAAGGAGCCACCAGACCACACCGCTGAATTAAGAGCAGCAAACTTGTTGTCAGTTGGTGGAATAATCGATCCAAAATATTCTTTTAAAAGATCCGGATGTTCTCGCACTGCGGTGTCTGTGTCTGTGAAGATAACACCTTTTTTGGCAAGATCTTCTGCAAGTGATCCGTAGACAACTTCACTTTCGAATTGTGCTTTGACGCCTGAGAGGAACTTCCTTTCAGCTTCAGGAATCCCAAGACGATCAAAGGTCTTTTTGATCTCTTCTGGAACTTCTTCCCACGTCTTGCCTTGCTGTTCCGCCGGCTTCAGGTAATAGAAAATATCCTGAAAATCGATGCCAATATCTCCACCCCATTTCGGCATTGGTTTGGAGTTGAAGATATCAAGTGACTTCAAGCGGAAGTCACGCATCCAGCTCGGTTCTTGTTTCATTTCGGAAATCTGGGACACAATATCCCTGTCGAGCCCACGACGAGCTTTGAAAACACTCGGCGTGTTCGTACGAAAATCATACTTATTAATTTCCCCGAGCGCGAGAGTCGAAGATGCGTCAGTGTCAGTAGACATCGTGTGATTTCCTTTTCAACGTTTCTTGGTTTGATTCAGGATGTTGTCGTTTCAAGACGACGCTCAGCTTCCATGGCCACTTCGGCCGCCGCAGCCTCAGGATAGGCCTTTCGTATTCGATCATAGCCTTGTTTATGAAGTTCGGCAGCGAGTTCTGGGCCGCCTGATTCAACGATACGTCCTCCCAGCATGACATGTGTCTGTAGAGGAATATTGTGCTCTAGAAGCTGCTCGTGGTGTGTAATTATAAGAATCCCCATCTCTGCGCCACCGATGCGTGCAATACTCTCACTGGCAAGTCGAACTGCATCAGCATCAAGACCACTGTCAGTTTCATCAAGGATTGCAAATTGTGGCCGAAGCATGGCCAGTTGCAGAATTTCGGCACGTTTCATTTCGCCACCAGAAAAGCCGTCGTTGACATATCGTCGTGCGAATTCAGTATCGATCGATAAGTCCTTCATTTTGCTCTTTAATTCGCCTCGAAAATCTCGCATTGGCATCAGTTCCTGGCCTTCTTTTCGGTCAGGATTACGGATGTTGGTAACAGAATGTCGAAGAAAATCAGCAAGACGGACACCCGGAATAGCCATTGGTCGCTGGAACGCCAAGAAAACGCCTGCTCGTGCCCGCAGATCCGGTTCCATCGCAAGAATGTCATGCCGCGTTCCATCTGCATCGATTAATTCTACTGAGCCATCCGTAACCTCGTATGATGGATGCCCCATGATGGCGTACCCGAGAGTGCTTTTGCCTGATCCATTTGGGCCCATAAGCGCATGCACTTCGCCTCGGCCGATGGCAAGATTAACCCCTTTGAGTATTTCTTGACCCTCAACAGCAACGTGAAGATTCTTTATTTCTAGCCGTTTGCTCATGCAATTTTCCAAACTTTCCACATACAGTAAAGTAACTTTACGATTGTACTTTTTGATGATCGTAAACCAATGTTCCATCATCTTCGACAGCCGATCTCACGTAACCTGAATGGTGTGGCACGGGGAGTTCATCGGCAATTTTTCCAGACCCATCTAAACTCTTTGCAAGTTTTTGGCCCATGATTTTATCTTGAATTCTCATTAATCCTTCGAGGAGGCTTTCGGGGCGTGGAGGGCACCCGGGAACATAAACATCAACGGGAACTACAAGGTCGACACCCTTCACAACGTGGTAACCCCATTTGAAGTATGGACCACCACCTGTGGTGCAAGCTCCCATTGCGATGACATACTTAGGATCGGGCATCATGTTGTAGAGCCTTCGGACTCGACTAGCCATTTTGTATGTGACAGTCCCAGCAACAACCATGAGATCAGCCTGTCTGGGTGTTGCACGGAAGGCACCTGCACCGAAGCGGTCCATGTCGTATCGACTTGCACCTGCGGCCATCATTTCGATTGCGCAACACGCCAGTCCAAACGTCATTGGCCAGATGCTCGACTGACGGGCCCAATTAATCGCCTGCTCAACGGTTGTTAACACCATGTTTTCTTCGAAGCGGCCCTCAATCCAAGGCTGTGTCATATGAATAAACTCCAAGCAATTCAGGAAAATGTAATGTATGGTGGGAGATTCTGTACTCTGTCTCTACAAATACTATACGTATAATATATGGTTTCGACAGTTCTGGCGCTGAATGTGGGCGTAAATCTGCAGAAAATTACCAGCACCCGCCAATTTGACAACGCTTTGTCGTGATCGCGTCTTCTGATTGTTTCTTGCGGTCTCTGTACAAGACATAGTTTTTTCGGTTTTGCATAACTTGGATCAACTATTTTCCAACTATTCGCGTTGATACGTGCTTCCTTATTTCGCCAAGCTTTAAACACTACGAAATAGGCTTTTAGCTCTCGTTCGGCTTTGGGAAATACCGACGGACAACGTCAAGAAACTCCTGCTGATTCGTGACTCGCGACACATGTCCGCGAAAGTCTCTCGCCCCCGGAATTCCTTGTGCGTACGAACAGGCAAATTTTCTCATGAGGAGAGTGCCTCGTTCAACACCAAACCGCTCACATACAAGCTCGTAATGATGCAGAACAATATTTTTCTGTTCCTCGAGTGTCGGATCAGGGGGTTTGGGTTCACCTCGCAGAAGTGCAGCAACCTGGGAAAAAATCCAGGGTTTTGCAAGGCACTCACGTGCGATCATGACTCCGTCAATCTCAAAGTCTTGTAAACGTGAGACCGCCTCTTCAGCCGATGTGATGTCACCGTTTCCAACGACGGGCATTCGAGAGACACTTTGTTTGACCTGGCGGATAGCTTCCCAGTCGGCTTTACCTTTAAAATATTGAGCTGCTACTCGACCATGAACGGTAAGGCAACTGGCCCCAGCTTCTTCAACACGTTGCGCTACTTCAATTGCTGTCTGGCAATTATCGGAACAGCCGAGGCGAATTTTTGCTGTCACTGGAGTATCGCCACAGGCGTCAACGACACGACGAACAATCTGGCCTACGCGATCAGGGTCACGGAGTAACCACGATCCGCTGTGGGCTTTTTCTGTGACTTGTCGAACCGGACAACCAAAGTTGAGGTCAATGACACTTACTCCAAAATCACGCGAGAGCCGCTTTCCCACCGCGGCCAGATTGTTAGCGTCATTGTCCCACATCTGAACGGCAAGCGGTCTGGGTTCATCGTGTACGCCCCAGAGGCGATCTGGGTGTTCACCTCGGTTTGTTTCCAGCCAGATAGCACTCCGCGCCGCGATCATCTCTGTTGCAAGAAGCCCTGCGCCACCAAACTCTCTCACAACCTGTCTGAACGCAAAGTTTGTGTAGCCAGCCATGGGGGCCTGCAACACTGGAGGGACAACATCCACGTTACCGATTCGAAGACGCTTTGGGCTCTGTTTGGGAGAGTCGGAGAATTGTGGAGCGAGCGTCTTCGGCATTCTTTCGTGCTTGGTTGTCGAGTGATTGTGAGGCGTGTCAGTTTTGTGAGACATTGGTAACACCGCGGTGCTCTTCGTACATTCCGTACCTGCTCTTTCACGCACCAAAAAGTAGTTGAAAACGAGTTCGTGAGGGCCTTAATGACAATCAAATGCTCTCTACATTCTAGGGTTGCAAAGACATTCCCGGTTGTTCGATAGGCTGCAGATTCGTTGCGGGAATGACTGTTGACATAGGCTGCGGCGTCCATTGGATAGGCGTCCCGATGAGCATCGACACATACCGATCATCGGGAACGGAGACATCAGCAACAGCCATTGCGTATTCCGCAATGTCGAGATTGTATGTTGCGAGTGACTCGGCGAACTCCCGTTGCTGTTGACGAAGCATACGATGAGCTGCAACGACTGCTTCAATGGGACGTTTCGCGCGTGCATGATCTATTTCAGCGCGATCCATTGCTACTTTTGCTGCCACGACTGCCCCGGCTCTCGCCTCGACTGCATCATGTTTACTCGGAAGCATTTGGTCGATAGCTCGAATACGCCCCGTCGCTGGTCTTGTCGCAAAAATTGCTGCAAAGTGAGTCTCGTATTGTCCCGCGAGGGGACGATCGACTGGCCATGGAGCAGGTTCACTGACAGGGAGTCTGACGAGATCAATGAGCTGTTGCTGAGCAGCAATCAATTCAGCATGGGCATCAGCCAGGTCTGCCTCAGCTGCGGCGATGGCTACATCAAGTACCATCTGGTCATGGGGATCACTGCCGGGAGCAATGAACTGAAGGCGTTCTTTGGCCTCGGTTGCAAAGCGGATGCTCGCATAACCTCGAGAAACCTGCCAGTATGCCTGAGTGATCCAGAGTCTTCGGCTGCGATCTCCAGAACGCTGAAGCGCCTCGATAAGCGGAAGTGGTCTCGCGTAGAGATTCGAGTTGCGAGGATTCTCATCATCACTTATCTGATTTAACTCTAACGGTTCAAGAATCCCTTCCAGCAACATTGTCGCAGTCGTCTTTTCTGACGCGGGAGGTGTTTCTGAATGTACTGAGGTTGCTGAGTTTTGTGGCTCAGCAGGAGGTGCTGTACCTGTTGTTTGCGTGGCAGTAGGTGGTGGTGTCGTATTGTCTGGTTGAATGACAATTGACACTGTGCCGTCGGCAGTCGTGTCCGGTGTACTTGCCTCGTAAGTCGATTTCATACCTGCCGAAACTGGTGGTGTAGTAGTCTCCGCTGCAGTTTCTTTTTCTAGCGAAGCGGTATTAGGAGGAAGGGGTATGCTATTCGTGTTGGGCAGCGTGGTGGGTGCTTTATCTGAAATCACGGTAGAGGGTTGAACTTCAGCGTTTTCCTCTGCAGTTGAGTTTTGACTACTTGTGTCCGTTTTTTCCTGAGGAATCACGTTGTCCTGCGACCAAGCACGAGGTGTAGCAAAACCGACGGCAGTAACGAGTACGAGGGGCAGGCATAGCTCTACCAAGTGATGTGTTTTGCAGATCTCAAATATGTTGAGATGCGTCAGCCATTTCTTTGCGATCCTAGCCATGTGGTGTTCCTGAGATGTAGAGGACCGAGACATTCACAAATGCAAGCGTCAGCCGTCAACTGGACTTTATAAACACAGTAATCCCAGCCCTCAGTAATCCATAGCTTACCGATGGAAGAGTTTTTTCAAAATTGAGGCAAACGCATATTAAGTTGTTTTCCGGCTTTGGGAAGGAGAGCCCTCTGGACGACAGGATATAGGCGAGAGAACTAGCTTGCTGCGTCGAGGTAGGGATCCTGGCTCATTTGGATATGGGATTCAGCTTTTTGTCTCTCCATATACTCCAACGCCCTGCGTTGCCGTCGGTGTCGAGCCTCGACTCGTTGTTGTGCGCGCTGAAAAAATGCAAGAAGTCGTTCCGGATTTCCTTTGAGTTGTCGTTGAAGACGACGGCTAATTCGCTTTGCACGTTTTGGTCCATATCCCTCAATAAGGATGTCATCGTCAACAGCTAAAAACTGGCGCCATGTTCCAGGATCACCTTGACGTCCGCAACGTCCGACGAGTTGCCGATCAATTCTGGCAGAATCGTGAAGCTCGGTGCAGATGACATGGAGGCCACCGAGATCTTCAACACTATCGCCCAATTTGATATCAGTGCCTCGTCCAGCCATGTTCGTTGAGACGGTGATCTGATTGCGTCCACCTGCCGCAGCAACAATCTCGGCTTCGGAGGCAACGTTTCTCGCATTCAACACCGTATGTACGAGGCCCTCGGATGTCAGGAGTTTGGAAAGGTCTTCAGATTTGTCGATTGATCGAGTGCCAATCAGTATGGGCCTTCCTGTCACGTGAACATCTTTAATGTCACGTACAATTTCATGCAACTTTTCTTCGTAGCTCGTGCAGACCCGGGGCGTGAGGCGTTGGCGTATGGCAGGTCTGTTGGTTGGCACGATAGCAATACCAACGTCGTAGGTGCGACCAATTTCACCAGCGCTGGTTGCAATGGTTCCTGTCATGCCAGCAAGGTTGGGCCAGCGCGCAAAAAGGTCCTGAATTGTTATTCGAGCTGCGTGGCCACCGCGACCAGTTTTTACTTCGAGACCTTCTTTCGCTTCAACTGCCTGATGAAGTCCGTCTCGCCATGATCTTCCTTCAGCGATACGCCCTGTGAATTCATCAATAATGACAATCTCTTGGCCTGGCTCATCTTTTTTATCCCGAACTACATAATGGCGGTCACGAATGAAAGCAATCTTCCCACGCAGAGCAAGCTCAACGGAGTCGTAGAGTTCGAGCATGCTTACGGAGTCAACTAATCGAGGTCGTACTGATGCTCGAATCGTACTGCGACCAACGCCGAGGAGTTCTGCCGACCTCTTTTGGGGGTCATATTCATAGTGCACATCTTGAACCATGGTGTCGGCTAACTTGCACGCGAAATTGAATAAAGCTGCTTTGCGTTGCTCTCGCTCTCCCATTTCGCCGTCAGGTGAAGAGATGATGAGTGGTGTTCTTGCTTCGTCAATTAATACGTTGTCTGCTTCGTCTACGAGGACGAACCAGTAAGGCCTTTGCAGAAGTTTTGAGTCACCGGAACGAGCCTCTCCCATAAGAGTAGCGCCAAGATTGATGCGGCCTTCCTTCAGCTCTCGTTGCATCAATCGGTCTTTCAGGAAGTCAAAACCAAATTCTTTCGCAGTACCATATGTGACATCTTTGGCGTATGCGTTTCGACGTGCGTCAAAGTCCATTTCAGACTCAACAATACCTACCGTTAAGCCAAGTGCTTTAAAAATTGGCTGCATCCACTCAGCATCACGTTTTGCGAGATAGTCATTTACCGTTGCAAGGTGAGCACCGCGTCCGGCGAGTGCATAGAGCATAAGTGGAAGCGTAGCGACGAGTGTTTTTCCTTCACCGGTCTGCATTTCAACAATTGAGCCATGTACTAATGCAATTCCAGCGAGAAGTTGAACGTCGTAGTGTCGCATGCCAAGAGTGCGGCGGCCAGCTTCACGGGTCGCGGCAAATGTTTCAATCAGCAGTTCATCAGTTGGTTCACCCGCTCTCGCTCGGTAGGAGAGGGATCTGCCAAGCCTACGCAAGCGGGTATCATCAAGAGCCTTCATGCTCTCTTCAAGGCTATCGATACGATCAACCGTGCTGTACGTCGACGCATTAATGGACGAGCGGAGTCGCTGCGGGAGTATTGGTTGCCAGTTCCAGAACATCAGGCCAGTTCTCGCCTCACTTCAAATTTCAAAACCTAAGGTGCAGATAGCTTAACATTGCGATGGAGTGAATCGGAGGCGATTATGGGCATCTCTTCAGTATCAGATTGCAGTTCAGGCAGTTGTCCTTGATGCAGGCCGCAAAAGAG
>Ga0315320_10001044_pt1 | contig 22869 bp, 23 predicted proteins | sample M140m21515metaG_FD_203458 | JGI IMG/M metagenome (GOLD analysis project Ga0315320, IMG submission 203458) | Ammonia-oxidizing marine archaeal communities from Monterey Bay, California, United States - M1 40m 21515 | ecosystem: Environmental > Aquatic > Marine > Coastal | place: USA: California... | reverse complement strand
ATTTGCACATGTGTGATATAATCCTGCAGATATTGCTACTGCGGTTCTATCAGTTCCTAAACTAGATGTTTGAGTAGGTGTATTTCTATTATTAGTAGTTCCATCTCCAAGTTGACCATAGTAATTGTATCCCCAACAGCTCACAGACCCATCATCAAGAATTGCACATGTGTGATACGCTCCTGCAGTTATTGCAACTGCAGTTCTATCAGTTCCTAAGCTAGATGTTTGAGTAGGCGTATTTCGATCAGTGGTAGTTCCATCTCCAAGTTGGCCATATTCATTATCCCCCCAACAACTCACAGACCCATCATCAAGTATTGCGCAAGTATGGGCACTTCCTGTGACTAAAGTAGAATGAGTATAAATCGAGCCTTCTTGAGATCCGGCCACATTGAGATAAGATTCACCTAAGATATTGACTGCTCCCAAGGTTGATTCATAGGTATTTTTGGGGTTTTGAGATTCAGATAGCTCTTGTGGTGATTTATTTAAATCTGAAGTTATTAATCCCAATAATGGGATTCCTATGAATAAAACGACCAAAAAAAAAGAAATAGATTTTTTATTAAAAATAAAATTCATGAATAATTCCTCCAATATCATATTCACAGAGCATATTACAATCTGTGTTACGTTGTTAAGTTTGACAGTATAGTACACTAAAGGCTATGCCCTATCATGAGTGGTAATTGAGATACATAAATTTTAATATATATTTGCCAGTATATTTGAAATATCTATCATTCCAAAATTATGACTATCTTCACTCGCCGTAGGATCTGGATTATCTCCAACTAAAAATACCCTATTATTATTTATGGATTGGATACGTTTTATGATAATAGTATCTTTTTTTAAAGGGTGTCTTGCCAGAACGATTTGTCCAACTTCAAGTGATGCATCTTCAACTTTCTCAAACATTACTGTAGAGCCATCAACTAATGTTGGCCACATTGAGTCGCCTTTGACGACTACGTTCAAGAAGCGCGAATCCAAGGTACTTCACGGCCTTTTGCTGACCAGAACATATTGTGAATTGCTTCTACTGCATCCATTAATTCTTGTGCATGTTGTTCTGAGACTTCAACTTTACATGCAGAACATAATTTTGCAGCCTGCCAGAATGTATCATGTAGATTTGGAATGGATTCAAGATGTTGTGGTTTGAAGAAATCTGTCCATAGAATTAATAATTCATCTTTACACTTTTGTGCTTCTTCTTCTTTGATTGTGGCATATCTTGACATTGTATTAATGTAAGCTGCAGAATTACTACCTGAACCTCCATGATTACTTTCTAGAGTATTCATTTTCTTTGTCATTGATTGAACTGCTTCTGCTGCTACGCGTGCACTTGCAGGATCGTAAACGCCACATGGTCCATCACAATGTGCGCTTGCTTCGATTGTTGGTATGTTATCATTGGTTAGTTCTGTATCTGTCATACTATCTTACCTCTGACCCGTCGCATTGGGTGCTTGAATATCAATACTGAGGTAAGAGATTCTAAACAATTTTCATGGATGGAACCAAAATGCTAATGCCAACACTGCATAAGTTCCTAACAACATTGCACCTTCTAGCCAATTAGATTTACCATCAGAAGCTATGGCATTTGCAATCAATACTGCAAGGAAAGCTGCAACAGTTTCAAGTAAACCAAATTCGAAAGTTAATGGTAAGTCTAATGCCCAAGCAACTACAACCATCAAAGGGGCAACAAATACTGCAATTTGTGTACTAGAGCCAATTGCAATGGCAAAAGAAAGATCCATTTTATTTTTTGCAGCTACAGAAACTGCTGTAAAATGTTCAGCAGCATTACCAAACATTGGCAAGAGGATAACTCCGATAAATAAATGAGACATGTTGACATCATCAGCTGCCTCTTCTAGGGAATGTACCAGGATCTCAGCCATCCACGAAACAAGAATAGTAGATACAACTAGAAGGATAATTGCTTCTCTCATTGACATAGAGGATTCTTCATGTTCATGAGTACCATCAGTTGCAAATAATTCTGAATGTGTCCTAAGCTGGAATAGTAAAAAGAGCATGTAAATTGTAAGTAGAATTATTGCAGCAGCTCTAGAAAGATCGGTTACTCCTGTGTCTCCAGCATCTCCTGAAACGGTAAAATGGTAAACAGTTGGTACAACTAATGTGATGACTGAAAGAAGTAAAAGAGAGCTATTAGAACCGAATTGTGTTTCGTTGAATGATTGTTCTTTGTAATGAATTCCTCCCCAAATAAACGCTAACCCCATTACAAGTAGTAAATTTCCTAGAATACTTCCAATTAGACTCGCTTGAACAATGTGAATCATCACCTCGGCAGTTTCTGAATTCACTCCAGCATTGTATGCTGACAAAAGAGCCAACACACAAATGATTATTTCTGCAGCATTACCAAAAGTAGCATTCAACAGACCTCCTATAGATTCAGATGTTCGTAATGCGATTTCTTCAGTAGCATGGCCCATAAGAAATGCTAGAGGCATTATTGCTACCATTGAAGCAAAAAAAGCGCTAGTACCATCTTTTGATATATATGCAAAATAACAACAGATAGGCATCGCTAAAAGTAGAAAATTAAGTTTAGATTCCTTTGGATTTATTGCTTTTATTAATCCCTGATATGACTCGCTCATGATATTCCTCACCATATGGGCAGATACAATAAGAAGTCAATGTTGCGCTGATAACACGTAGTATTCATGAGATACGACAGTTACGAAGAGTTGTGACATTACCATATCGGCTTTCCTTATCTGGTACTCCAGGTACTGGTAAAAGTACCTTGGCAAAAGAGTTTGAAGCATTGGGTTTTCATGTTATTTCTGTAGAAGAAATGGCAATAGAGCATGGTTGTATAGGTGAAGTTGACAACAGTGATAATGCACGTCCCATTGATTTAGATGCATTGATTAAAAGTATTTCAGGAGAATGGAGTAACAATCCATTAGAACCATTGATTATAGATGGGCATCTATCACATCACTTACCAAGTGATGCTGTAGTAGTTCTGAGATGTTCTCCTGAAATTCTGGAAAAAAGAATGTTAAAGAGAGGATATTCAGAATCTAAAATAAGATCTAACTGTGAGTGGGAAATTTTAGGGAGTTCATGGAATGAGAGGCAAAGAGATATTCCTTGGAATGAGTTTGATACTACGGAAAATGATGTACACTCAATACTTATAGCCTTATCACTTTGGATATCAGATGGATTCAAGCCCAATGACCCACCCTCGGTAATTGATTGGGTATCCAAAATGGAGGAATGACATGTTTGAAAAATTTAGAGAAACTTGGACCAAAGCAACAGAACCTGTTGTATTAAAACTTGGTAATTTAGATCCTAGTGTACTTACTTGGACAAGTCTTATTATCGCAATTTTAGCATTTTTACTTCTTGCAGAAGCACAATTTGACAGAACAGGAGGATTGATGATAATTGGAGGGATTATGTTAATTATTGTTGCAGGTATATTTGATGCATTAGACGGTGCATTGGCGAGACATCAGGGGACTGATGGCCCATATGGAGATTTTCTAGACCACACTATAGATCGTGTTGTAGATGTAGGATTATTAGTAGCACTTGGAATGAATGCTGCGTTTGTGGATGATATCGGTTCTGGATCAATGGCTGCACTATTGACTTTAATGGGCTCATACATGGGAACACAGGCTCAATCAGTAGGCCTAGGAAGAATATACGGAGGTTTTTCTAGAGCAGATAGATTAGTAATAACAATGATTGGTTTATTAGCAGCGGCAATTCAAGCAATTACAGATACTGCAGGTATTGCGAGTGATTCAATACATGAATATTTTAATTTGATTATTTTAGGAAATTCAGAACTCAATGGAATAACATTTGCGATTGCATTCTCTGCATGGGGAGGGGCGTATACTTTCATCATTAGATTCTTGAAAACTCGTAAAGGATTATTAGGCTAACTGGCGAGTTTCGATACCTTGGAAAAACTATATCTTACTATGTATTTGTAGGGCAATAGTTATGCTCTGCCTAATGACCCTCTCACTCCGTGAAGCACATTATCGATAGAGTTCTCGAGCTTCAAGAGGACGAAATTGCTGCTCAGAATACTCCTGATCCAGTTGAAGATTTGAATCTTCAAGATTTATTAAAATCTTTACAACCAAAGATTAGGGTCTTTGGTTGTGGTGGTGCTGGAAGTAATGCAGTAGCAAGACTTGAGGCGGAGTCGTTATTTGATGATGAATATGTAAGAGGAATGGCAATCAATACAGATGCTCAACATCTGTTGAAAGTTGCTGTTGAAAATAAAATTCTAATTGGTCGCACAGCCCGTGGCAGGGGGGCAGGTGGCGACCCAGAAAAAGGAGAACAAGCAGCATATGAGTCTGAAAGAATATTAAAGGCTGAGGTTGAAGGTTGTGATCTTGCGTTCATAACCGCAGGGTTGGGGGGTGGATCCGGCACAGGATCTGCCCCTGTAATATCCCGATTAGCTAAACAAGCTGGAGCGTTAACAATTGCAGTGGTTAGTTATCCCTTTTTATCAGAGGGGTCTCTAAGAAAACAAAATGCAGATTGGGGACTAGAGAGGCTTAAGGAAACTGCTGACACGGTCATTGTACTGCCAAATGAAAGGTTGTTGGAAATTGATACTGTCAAACAATTACCTTTGGATGCAGCTTTTCGTGTGGCTGATGAATTATTAGTTAGCAGTATTTCAGGAGTATCTGAGATGATCTCCAGAGAAGGAATAGTTAACCTTGATTTTCAAGATTTAAAGTCAGTCCTCAGTAATGGAGGAGGTATTGGAGTGATCGGACTTGGAGAAGGAGAAACCGCAGAGATTGCTACGAATGAAGCAATTGATAATCCACTTCTTGACATGGACATCTCAGATGCTAGAGGTGCTTTGATTAATGTTGTCGGAGGACCAGGTTTAACTCTAGGAGAAGCGGAAAAATGTGCAGATATAATTCGAAAGAAGATTAATACATATGCAAAAATTATTTGGGGCGTCACAACCGACGAATCACTAGGCAATAATATTAGAGTTCTATTAGTATTAACTGGAGTGAAAAGTGAACAAATACACGGTGCTTCAATGCATACTCAAATGAGGAATTTAAGAAGTAGGACTGTAGAATTTATCTCTTAATTTTATTAATTTTATATTTTCTTGTGGACGTACCTTCCCGTCGCCCTTAAATGGAATTGGCCGGACGGTTGGATGATTTGAGGGAGAACGATGAGTGTCGAAAATTCCAAAGTTAGTAAATTCGAAGAGAAAGTTCAAGATGTTCAAGATGACATTGAGAGTCGAGTTAGGAGTTTACAAACAGGCTCATATGCAAGAATTTTGAAGATGGCGCGTAAACCTACAAAAGCTCAATTTAGACAAACTATGATAGTTTGTGGTATAGGCATGTTCATATTAGGATTATTTGGTTTCGCTGTTCAAGCGATGATGAACAACGTTTTCCCGTCATTTTTTGATTGGTTAACAGGAGCATGAGGTGTAAAATATGTCTGAGTCATTCACAGTTTATCTAAGAAATGAAGAAAAAGTACTCTTGATGCAAAGAGCAGATGGAGTTTCCGACTTCCCTGGTGCATGGGATGGAATCTATGGATTAGGAAATCCTGATGATCTCGATGTTGTTTCAAAGAGAGTTGAAGAGTGTACTGGAATTTCACGAGAAAATTTTGAACTTGTACGTATTGGAGAGCCACGTGGGCTTGAATATGGAAATAGATTAGTAGATGTTACGCCCATACTTTGTGTATGTAGTGTAAATAATGTCGTTCCAAGTACACTCTATAAAAATAGTGAATGGGTTGACCCTGGAAGAATTAAAGAAAAGGAATACTCAACTCCAAAACTAACTGAAATGTATGGAGATGTGGCATCATATCTTTACATACTAAAAACTTCAATAGGCCAGGAGCAAAATGTTGCTAAAGAAATCAGAGCAAGACTCTCTGGAACTGGGTCTCTGTTAGATATTCAAGATGAAATATTTGGTGTATTAAATCCGCATTTTATGAGGGGTTATATTTTCGTTGAAGCATCTGCTTTACACCATGTTGAAAAATTAATTGGTAGAGTAGGAATAGGAGTTACCCCTCTGAAGAATTGTAGAAAAGTTTTGCCAGGAGAATCTCCTCTTGAAGATGTATTGCCTTACTTAGAGCCGAAAGCAGCTACCTCTGGAATAGAAGAAGGTAGTCTTTGTGAAATTGTCGGAGGAGCATTTAGAGGTCAAAATGCACGTGTAATCCGTGTTACTGAATCAAAAGAAGAAGTCACAGTTGAGTTATTCGAAGCTGCTGTACCTGTTGCACTAACAGTTCGTGCAGACCAAGTTAGGGTAACACAAAGGGTTGAATAAGCGAGGAATTGATTAAATAGATTTTTACATCAATCTCAAATAGGGCAAGTAGGTCGGCGGGACACAAATACAGGAGGTTACACAGATGTCGGCTAGGAACGAAACACCAGATATGGTAAATCAAACGCTTGGTGTGAAGAAGTGTAACGGCTCCTGGGATGATGCTACTGAAAACTTGACAATGGATCAAGTTAAGCAAATAGCTGTGAAACAAGAAGGTCGTTTAACTGGTTCTACCCTTTACGCAAGGTGTCGTGAAGTGATGGGTACATGTGTATCTATGAGAGTTAGTGTAGAAGGAATGCAACCAAAGGAAGCATTGAGTGCAATGAGTGAGGGGAAATTTAGCGAACATTTTAGTTGAAACGGACACGAATTGCGGGAGAGGGGAACCTCGTTGACCGCGGAGGTGAAATAATGGAAAATAATTTACAAACGGCAATTCAAAAAGCACTTGAAGATGCTCCAGAGAGAAATTTCGTAGAAACACTGGAGATGTCATTTACTCTGAAAGATATAGATTTGAAGAATCCTTCTAACAGAATACAAGAAGAAGTCAGACTTCCTTCTGGAAGAGGTAAGGAACCAAAGATTGCGATGTTTGCTGGCGGAGAAATGGCAGCTAAAGCTAGAGCGGCTGGATTAGAAATTATTGATCCGTCTACGATTGAAGATTTAGGTTCAAAACGTCAAGCGGCCAGAAAAATGGCTAATAGATATGATTTCTTCTTATCAGAGATCCCACATATGGGATCTGTAGGTAGATTCCTGGGTGTAGTCCTAGGGCCTCGTGGAAAGATGCCTCGACCTGTTCCTCCTCCAGTAGATCCTGCTATGATAGCAGGAGGATTGAAGGATACGGCAGTTGTTCGTTCTAGAGACAAGATAACATTTCACACTGCCATAGGAACTCGGACTCAATCAAATGAAGAATTGACTGCCAACGCTCTTGCAATATGGAAGAGAGTTATTGGGAGATTAGATCGTGGAGGCAATAATATCAGATCTTGTTACATTAAAACCTCTATGGGACCTGCAGTAAAAGTGGAGGTTGCTAATTCATGATTCCTAAAGTAGCATCTTGGAAAGAAAATCGTGTTGCCGAGTTAAAGGAAATCATTAGTAGTCCTGGCGTAGTTGGAATTATAGATATTGGAGGAGTTCCTGCAAAAAATATGTTAGATATGAGAAGTTCGTTAAAGGGCGTTGTCAACATGACAATGGCAAAAAAGACATTGATGAGGCTTGCTTGGAAAGAATCAGGTCGTTCTACTGAAGAATTAGAAGTCTTGTTTGAAGGGGCAGCTCAACCTTGTATAGTGCACAGTGATTCTCTAAATGCATATCAATTGTTTGATGAGCTTAAGAAAACACGCCAAGGCAGAGCTGCAAAGGAAGGAGAGTTAGCGCCAGAAGATATTGTTGTCCCAGCAGGGCCTACAGAATTTGCACCGGGTCCTTTAGTAGGGGAATTTAATGCCGTAGGAATTCCAGCAAAAATTGATAAAGGTAAGATAGCAATACCCAAAGAAACGAAAGTTGTATCGGCTGGGGAACCTATGTCAGCGGATTTGGGTATGATGTTAGCTAAGCTTGGGATAAATCCTATCGAGATTGGTTTAATTTTGATTGGGGCTATAGAAGAAGGATTATTATTACCTGCAGATGATTTGGATCTCGATATAGAAGGTTTCCAAGAAGATATTTCGATAGCAACTTCACGAGCATTCAACTTAGCATGCAATGCACGATGGTTCTCTACAGCAACTACTCCAGTATTACTAGCAAAAGCTAGCAGTGAATCGTTAGCAGTAGCAGTCGAAGCTGGTATTGTAAATGATAAAACTGCAGAATTATTTGTGATGCGTGCTAATGCACGTATGATGGCTCTTGCGAGCCAATTAGATTCCTCAGCACTTGATGAAGGATTAACTGCAGCACTAGGTGCTGTTTCAAGTGCTGTTGTCGTAGCCTCTGAAACGACTGAATCAGATGCAGGTACTCCTGCTGATGAAGAGGAAGAAGAGGAAGAGGAAGAAGCTGGGTTCGGTGGACTTGGCGATCTCTTCGGTTAAATAAAAAGGTGAAAAAAATGGAATATGTATATGCTGCAATGTTACTGCACTCTGCTGAAAAGGAAATTGACGAAAAAAGTGTTAGCGGAGTATTGACTGCTGCTGGCTTGGATGCTGACAAGGGTCGAGTAAAAGCCCTAGTTGCATCTCTTGGATCTGTTGATATCGGTGAAGCTATGGCTACTGCTATAGCTGCACCCGCTGCCTCTGCTGCACCTGCTACCTCTGGTAGTGGAGATGCTGCTGAAGCTCCTGCCGCAGTTGCAGAAGAAGAACCTGAGGAAGAAGCCGGTGGTTTCGAAGGTCTTGGTTCTCTCTTTGGATAAGTAAAAGCGATAATTAACGATACGCGATGACGCTATGGGCGAGGGCCTAGAGGGATTCTTGATGATGTCGAGTCGGTTAGTGGAAATACCCGTTAGTGTAACGCCTACTGATGCAATAAGGGCAATTAGAGAAATTGGTGAGCAAGATAATTGGAAAATGCGAAGAATTGAAGAATCGAAAATAGTCAGTAGATGGGCAATAGTCATGCCCGTAAGTAAAATGGCAAGAGTATTGGGAATAATTGTTGAAGAGGGAGATGCAAAAGGACTTGCTATGAGAGTATGGTCTCACACTCCTGGTTCAGCTGGTAAAATAACGAAAGTTTCTTTTGAGGTACCGATTGAAATTGACGGCGAAATATGGAGGAATATACTTAATCAATGGGTTTCAAGATTTAGTCGCTGTCCTTGGAAATGGAGTTTTGGAGAAAGATCTATGATTGGATACTTTCAACCAGAATTTTTTAAATCTAAATCCCAATTGAAGAAAGAGGGAGTGGACATTACAAAATGGCCTAAGAAATTTGATGTTTGATAATTGTTGCACTGGTAACAGAGGAATTGAAATGCAAATGACTTGACCGGTTGGTGTAAGATATGGACTTTGAAGATCTGGTAAATACTTCTCGAAAGAGAACTATGCTCATGTGGAGCATTATTTTTATTATTGCATTCCCATCTTATTTTGCTGTAATACCGTCATTGATTGATGATGAAATGGTCGGAGGGTCAAATGGAATAAGAGGAGAATGGATGATAACATTTGAAGAGACAACAGAGACTTTATCAGAAACAATTAATTTAGCAGATGGCGAAGTATATGATACATTCTTCGATATTGTAAGTGAGATTAGTATTGGTTATGTCGAGTTAACAGTTACTTGCATGGACAATGATGATCCAGGACCTGGCTTTAATGATGGAATGGATGTAGCAAGCGAACTAAGTGATGTGGAAGGAGAATTTGAAGATCAGAGTGAGCAAGGATCGTGTAATGGAGGAGGAAACTCCGGAGTTATGATGAGATGGGATGTGACCTCTAATTATACGGGAGATAATATTACACAAACTGAAACTACCGAACAAGAAATACGTAATCAGTGGACAGATAATGGATTTGGAAGGGGAACTTGGTCTGCATCAATAACGGCTGATATTAGTTCTCCACCAGCACCAATAGTTGGAGATATTGTAGATTCTGATGAAGACTATGAAATTACGTGGTTAGTAGTATCGTACATAGTATCAGTAGAGCCTGTTATTAAAATATCATAAATTACAATATTTTTTCCAAATATGAATGAATAAACCAACAACTTTGTTACGATTAATATTAATGTATATATCCAAATTTTCTTTTGAAAAACATCTTCCTATTTCTATATCTGATGGATTAGGAGTTAATTTTTGATCAGTTTTTAGGTTGTAAACCCAGCTAAATTCATTTGCAGTTAAGATAGATTTATTTGTTTTTTGCATGTATTCGAACTACATCTCCATTTTTTATTTCGTAATCAGCCCCTATTATTCTTGATGTTCTAGCATCAACTGCTCGAATAAATCCATCTCCAAGATCAGAATGAACTGCATATGCTAAGCCTTTCGCAGTAGTTCCCTCAGGAACTAATATTGCATCTGGAAGGATATTTCCTTCTCCATCAACCCAGTGTGATTCGTCTTGAACAGGATATGCAACTTTACGATTAAGAATTCCAAAAACTACCTCTGACAATAATCCAATTAATCCGCCTCCTTCCCAAGAATTTAGGCTCTGGCTAATTGACAATAAGCCTTTTCTTTGCGGTTCAGACAATTGTTCTTCTCCGATATTGGTTATCTCAAAATTTGACTCACCGGGAATATGATTTATCAAACCTGAGCGAGAGGCTCGTCTTAAGGCCAATTCAGCTTCTGCACTAGTTGGTACAACAATACCACCATTTATTTTTATTATTTCTTCTATTTCCAACCAGGATTCTTTAGATGCTGAATCTGCTTTATTAGCTGCAACAGAAATAGGAAAAAGCTCAGATCTAATAACGGCAGCGATGGTGGACAATTTTTCCTTTCCCCAATTCCAAGGAACTCCAGCATCCGGAAATTTGTCATGTACAGCTGCTATTCCTAAGGAAATATGTATTTCTTTAGCTCCGATACCCGATAATTGTTCTAAAAGATATAGAGAAATGGCTTTTTCACCTTCTGATTGAACTCTCCTTGCACCACGTTGCCAGCCTGAACTAATTATTCCAGTTATCCAAGCATCTAATTCTTCAAGTAAGAAATTATATTCTTCTAAAGGTGTTGATCCTCCTGTACCAATTGGGTTGCCTTCAATGTCTGTTGAACCTGAAGTATCTACAATTTGTATTAATGCATCACACCTAGCTAAATCTGAAAGGAATTGGTTACCTCTACCTCTTCCTTCATGTGCACCAGGTACAAGTCCTGCAACATCAATCAGTGTAATTGGTACTAATCTAGTGAAGCCAGTACATGATCCAGAATTAGGAGAACAAATACTTCCTTTTCTTTCATCGTTAATTTCATCATCCAGTTTTCCTTCTTTTTCCTTTTTCTCTTTCAACTGAGAGCATGCACAATTGTCAGGCAAAGGTAACCAAGCTATTCCAACATTAGGATCGATGGTAGTAAAAGGATAATTTGCTATTTCTACAGGTTTTTCAGTTAAAGCGGAAAAGGATGTAGATTTTCCAACATTGGGTTTTCCAACTAATCCTATTCGCATAATATGACCATTAAATAGAAATCATTCTTCTTCAGTCTGAAGTGGAGTGGGTTTTCCAGTTTCATTACTTTCGAATGTAGGTACTACTTCAGTGTCCAATACAGCTCCACTTGCTAAAATCTTACGAATAGAAGTAGTGGAGGTCAAAGGAAACGAGGTAGGGGCAAACGTTGTCTCAGACAAGCTTACTTGGGATTTTACCTTCTCCCCTCTGTATAATCCACTTACAATATTAGTTGCATGAAATAATGCTCCCAAAACAGTACCATAGAAAACTACTGATCCAGCTTTTCTCATAGTGTGAGAAAGTGCACTGGGCTCTTCAACAAGTGCTTCTGCCAGTGCAAGATCTGTAATATCGGATATTAGCGTAAGTACTAGCCCCAATACAGCGCCACCGGATAGCATCCAAAAGGCCATTCTAGCTCTATTTTGCGAAATAGGATATCTTCCACTTGACGAGGGCAGAACTTGTAATGCTGCGCCCAATGTAAGTGGAATGAAAATAGTCCAAATAGTCATTAGCTGAATTATGTTTGAAATTCCAGTAAGTTCGTTAACTCCACTTAGATAATCAGTTTGAATAAACAAAGATCCAATGCCCAATGGAAGTAGCATCCATGCACCAAAATTTATTTCTGGAATGCCTGCTGAATCTGGATTTTCTACAAAGGTATCAGTTCCACGGAGTGTGATCAAAATGTTTGAAGATAACGCTATTATTGGAATTGCAGCTAATGCCATCAAAAATGATCCAATTACATTATCTTGGTGCGTAATAACTAATTCTGCTGTCGATAACCCAAACATATCTACGACCATTATTGGATGGACATCTCCTAGAGGATTTATTGTAAATAATGTTCCAAATATAACTACACCTGCCACAGTTCTTGACCATAGTGCATTACCAGATCCATAACTAGCAGAATAAAGAGATATTCCAGCTATTGATGAAAACCAGAATGTTGCGCCGAATAAATGATACGCCAGCCATTGGCCTATTCCTTCGTCGTATGCACCACTGACGAATATGGAGATAGTTGCAATCGGTGTACCAATTAATCCAAAGATAATAAGCCACCCTGGTGTTGCCAATTTGATATCTGATCTTGCTTTAGTCAGTAGTTGATTAGCGGTAATAGCAGTGGCAACAAGTAAATTTACTCCTGTTCCAATTAAAATAATATCTAAGCCAAAAATTTCACTACGTTGAGAACCGATGATTAGTATTATCACCGATAATGTCCATACAAAGGAAGTTAAGACAGCATTCTTCTCACTTGCTAGATCAACTTCCAATAATGAAGGAAGTATATGTAATCCAGAGCCTATGATGAGCATCCCTACAGCGCCGAATAATGCTGCAAATTTACCTGCATAAAATAGTTCTGATGAAAGAGCATTGTATCCCCACGCTTCCAAACTATGCAAAGCAATTGGATCATGTCCAAGCCAAAGTCCGATGAAAGTCAAGATTGCAGAAACGAATAACCAAATTATTCCTTGGGCAATCCAAATCGTTGATCCAGAACCTTTTCTTCCTTCAACAAGGTCAGCACCGGGACCTAATACTTTTTCCAACATGAACATCGTTAAACCACGAGCAACTTCTCCCAATACACCAAGACCTTTTTGAATTAAGATATAAGAAATGATAACTAGTGACCAAAAAACTACTAAAGTTGATAATATTGTATCCATTTTAAAGCCTCACTCAATAGTTGCCTCAGTTAGAATAGTGCCCAGAATAGCAAAAGCACCAATCAGGGCACCCAGTATGAAGAACCAGATACCTGAATCAAATACGCCCTCAAACATTGGCACTAGAGAAGAAAGAACTGGTAAATCTTGTCCGGGGTATAGTATATTATATATTACCAAGAAAATTAGTGATGCTACAAATCCAATTATCAATATTACCCATGAAGAAGATGGTTCCTTCTCACCTTGCAGAAACTGACCTATTTTAGCTGAACCGTCATTAGACATTGCGACACCACATACATCCCACAGGGTAGGACGAACTGAACCACTGAAGATTGCCCCTTAAGCATTAGGAAAAAGATTAGGTTGGTTTGGCTCATGGAGCACGAACTGTATCAGTTCCAGTAGATCTACGATCTAATCCGGAACCAAGAGAAACTGGAAGATTATTATCATTAAAAATTTCAGCACTCCAGACCTTTTTGCAAGAACAATCAATACCTGAAAATTCCTCTAAGCTACCCGATACTGAGTATCTCTCTATTGCTGCAACAATATCTTCATCACAAGAACCACAATTATGTGCTCCTCTAATTCTACCACCTGCAGTAGGATGTACGATAGTACGACAATCTAACTGTGAAATTTCTGAATGAGTTTGTTCAATCATTTCTACCAATGACCATAACCAAGGTGGCCTAAATTCTCTATTTCTAAACAAACGATCTACAATTGTACTTCTTTGGATATTCATAGGATTAATTGAGACTTCATCTGAGAGCGGTGCTACTTGCATAACCCATTTTGTTGTATGACGTAACGCATCGCCTTCTGACATGAAGGGTGGTTTAAAAATCAAATAAGTCTTAACTCTAAGATGGTGTTGTCTAAGTAAATCAACTGCTTTATGCCACTGTTTAGTAGAAAATCCTTTATTTACATGAAATCGCAATACAGTATCATCATATGCTTCAAGTCCTAAAGCAATTGTACAACCTGGGTGTTTTTTAGCTAGCCATGCAATTTTTTCTGGATAACATAATTGTGCTTGAGCCTCTACTACTAAGTGTATTTTTCTTTCAAAAGTTTCAACAAGAACCGATTCTTGAAAATCTACAGGGATTTCTTGATCCTCAAAAAAAGTTCCTGATGTGTATACCTTGACCATCTCGCAACCATCAAAGTCATTTGTTTGTCGCTTTGCTTCTTCCCATTGGGCAAAAAGATTAGCAGAGGTAACATCATCTCTTACGTCATTAAAATATCCACAAAATGTGCATCCAGATTTCCACCACCAAACACAACCCTTAGTTCTAAGAATAACTGTAGCAGCCATACAAGGCTTTCCATCAGGAAGATTTTCTGGAGTTTTGTAGACTATCGCTGGTTTATCTGCATTCCAAGATTCCCTTCTTGAAATTGAATGTGGTGTATTCTCTGGAGCTTTAACTAGATGATGTATTTTTATGGCCTTTTTACCATCTCCGAGTAAGCCAGATGCTGGAACCATGATTAATGCGTGGGACATTTGGTCTTGATACTGCCGTAACTAATAAATTATAAATTAATGAAAAAATACTATCAATAATTGTTATTTTACCCCGAAACATCTTGTTTGAAAACTGTCGCGGAGTATTAAGGGTGAGTCGATGAAGTCATTTATTATTATTCAAAATCTTTTAACCGCACTAGTAATACCAATTTTTGCGGTAATAATTGGGATTACGGCAATTCCTGCTTTGGCATTATTTAATTATGGGTATAATATCTCCACATCAAATCCTGAAAATTACTTTTTGGAGTTATTAGGTATTGGAGTATCCCTTGGATTATTTGTTATGACTTGGGGAATTAGTTTAGTAATATTTAGTGGTTTAATGGCAGGTCTTTTGAGGCCAAGGCTAGAATCTGGAAGATATCCATTACAGTCATTTGTTACGATCCAATGGGCTTGGTCAATGATTTTCCATAAGGCTGCTTTATTTTTCTTACCAAATCTTGTACCTTCTTTTATTGGGAATACATATTACAGACTTTCTGGAGCAAAAATTGGCAAAGGTGCCCAGATAAATACTCCAAATGTTAATGATTGTGGTTCAGTTACTATTGGAGAAAGAGTAGTGATAGGGGGAAAAGCTGTCATTAATGCTCATCTTACAGAAAAAGGAGAATTGGTAATGGCGCCAGTTATTATTGGAAATGATGCACTTATCGGTACTGAATCAATTATTCAACCTGGCTGTACAATTGGAGAAGGCGCGGTTATAGCATCAAGAGCGGTGGTGCCTAAATGGACCAATGTTCCTGCAGGAGAAGTTTGGGGAGGATTACCAGCAAAATGTATCCGTTTAGCAGATGGTTCTAAGCCAAAATAAGTAATTATTCTGTTTCGTCAGAATCTTCTGATTTTTCTTTAGAAGATTGTTCTTTAACAGCATCTAGAGCCTCATTCATACGATCTTTAAATGTATCTTGCTTTTGACGGAATTCAGCTATAGCTTGTACTGCACTATCTATCATCTCATACCTTGTTTGAATAGCTTCATTGAGATTTTCAAACAATTGCATATGCTGTACATACCAATCATCTCTCGCAGACATTTCTGTAGTTGCTGTTTGTAAAGCTTCATCTAGTTCTTCGGCTACTTCAAAAACACGTCCTAACCTTGCTTTTTCTCTAGAATACATTTCCTCTGTTTTCTCTAATTTTGGTTCGAGGTGTTCGATGGTTTTTCTCGCCTTAGCACCATCTAATTCCATTGTCCTTAAACGCTCATCTTTCTCATCCAGAAGTGCTTGGATTCCTTCTTTCTCAATTTCACTGTTTATAGCCTCTTTTTCTAAAACTTCGATTATAGCTTGTAATTCTTCATTTAGCTTTGAAGATTCATTATATGCAATATATAATTTTTCTAATCTATCATTTGCTATTCTCAAATCCTCTTCTAAATTTACTGAAGATGGAGCGTTTGGTTCAGGAAAACCGATTCCATTGTCGCCTTCGTTCATGTCAATCTCGATATGTTCCACGGCCACATCTGATTTAACATCGGCGGAATTAATATCCTTCTTGCGTCAAAAAATACAATTTTAACTCGATAATGCAGCAATTGTTGCAGAAAGAACAGCAGTTAGCCTTTTTGAAGATGGGATATGGAGTTTTTCATCTGGCCCATGTGCATTATTGCCCGGCCCTCCAGTACCTGTACAAAGGAATTTGGCATTTGGATATTTATCTTGCATCATAGCCATAAAAGGAATTGACCCTCCGACCCATGTGGCTAATGGAGGCAATCCAGTTATATGCATAGAAGAATCTTGTAATGATTGGAGTAATGATCCTTCTAAAGGTGGTGCATGAAAACCATCTGCTGAAGTATCGAGAGAGAAGTTAACTGCTGAGCCAAATGGAGGATTATCCTCTAATTTTTGTTTGATTATTTTCTCAACAATATTTGCCTTTACACCCGGAGGGATTCTGAAACTTAATTTTAAGTCGGTATTAGTACGTAATACATTACCTGCATCCTGTACCGAGGGAATCCCATCTGCACCAATTACAGTCAACGATGGTCTCCAGTTGACATCAAGTAAACTTTCTTCAACAGATTCTGATTCAGAAACTAATGTATCGATTACAGGTAAAGATTCCCATATAGAGTCGCCAATAACTTCTGCAAGGGCTTTTGCTTGCTCGCGAATTGTATCTGTAATTGTAGTATGCATCTCAGGGATTATAATGTCACCAGTAAGTGAATCCTCTACTCGATCCAAGAGAATTCTTTGGATTCTAAAAGATGAGGGGATGGTTCCGCCTGACATTCCTGAATGAACTCCTTCATGAGATACTTTAACAGAAAGTGTCCCTGATACTAATCCTCTCAAAGCTTCAGTTGTCCAAATATGATCATAATCAGGCCCTCCGCTATCTAAAACTACAACTAAATCAGGATTTCCGAGTTGATTCGTTAATTTTTCAAGATATGGTGGTAAATCAAAAGAACCTGATTCTTCACACGTTTCAATCAAGAACTTACAGGAGGGGTGAGGGATTCCGAGTTCTTGTAACATTCTTAATGCTGTAACACATAGATAACCACCATAGCCATCATCTAAAGCACCTCGACCGAATAACCACGGATCTCTTCTTACTCCTTTCAAAGGATGTAATCCTTCTGACCATAATTCTGGTTTAGAGGGCTGCTTGTCTAAATGAGAGTAGAAGATTATTTCCCCTGGTCCTGTCCCTACTACATCAACTAAAAGAACAGGGGTAGAATCCTCCATCTTATGTACTTCATATGACATTCCGGAGAGTTGCTGACTATCCAACCATGAGCAAAATAAATCAATTGTTGCTTCTAATTCTCCTTTATCCGCCCAATTTGGCTCAAATGCAGGAGATAGTGCTTCAATTTCAATAAATTTTTTCAAACTGGGTAATATTGACTCTTCCCATAATTCGTCACTTCGCTTCATCAATGCATCGAGGTCAAGAGGCATGACATGCTGTCTACCACCTTGCAAATGTATTCTTCGTTTAATTGGTTAATTTTGTGGGCCACAGATGGGTAATTCTCCTTGATTGAATGGGCATTTGTGGCATATCTCAGATTGACCTGATTCTAAAGGAGGGAATTGTGAAAGCAATACATTAGAACCTAAAGACATTTGAGCGGCTAATGTCAAATTTTCTTCTAAATCATCTAATGCACTTTGCAACATATCATCCGGGTATACTACTAATCTACCTGTAACACCAATCAATATTGCTGGTGGAAGAATTTTTCTTGAAGGGTAACCATATTTTGACCTTTCATTTTCAATATTTTTTAGTGCTGTATAGTAAAGAGCTTGTTGCATTCTATGTTCCAATAAAATTTCTATTTCTGCTCGACATTTTGGTTCAGTTGTACTTTCACCTAATGCTTCAATCAAACCATCAGTTTTTTGGCTTATCAATTTACTTGCCTCTTCTGTTTTGAGGTCCACAGGGCGGATAGTTGATTCTCCATTGATAACTGTACAAAGAACAAGGTCGATAAGGCCACTCATTTCGATATTTGCGAACTCTATTTGGGATAATGGTTCGTATCCTTCAGGGGTCCAGCGACTACGAACTAGATTGTTTAGATTTATTTTTTTTGTAATATTAAAAGGCATCTCAGTCCTTAGCCCTTCAACCCTATGTCCATCAAAAATTTCTCCTCTTGTTAAATTACCGAGTGGGCCGGATTTTATCCTGTTTATCATTAAGTTGACTAAGTGAATAGTACTCTCTCGGTCTGCATCTAAAGGTAATAATTCATCAAAAACTGTATTATGTATTTCAGGGCTATCAATTAAATCAATTTCTCTTTTTATCCAAGATTCAGGCAATGGAGTTGTCGGATATTCTCCTTTTGGACCAGGATTACCTATCCCTATTTCGATAATCCTATGTAATATGGTACCAAAAAGGGCAGAGTCAATGCCCTTTGGGAGTTCATCTGATGGATTTACATCCGTTGATGAGATGATGGGTTTAGGGGATAAGCCACCTATTGTCTCATACCAATGTCTTCTTTGGCATTTTTCTATAATTGAAATTCTGCTTGGTGCAATCTTTAATCTTGCTGAAGAATCTATTCTTGGGGCAATAAAAGAGGTTTTTTGTTGCGATACAGAGTTCCTAGCAAATGCATCTAAATTTTCTAATTGGGTTAAAGGAGTTGAAATCATAGAAGATTTTGTTTGAGATTCAAAACAATTAGGATGATGTAATATTGTCAATCCTTTTAATGACTTAGAATCGCCTAGAAAACCCTTAGAAATCAATGATGATGGGTCAAATTCACGATATCCTCGTGTTTTGATATTTATTTCATCTGATACATCGTCTGATTGATCGAGCCACGGTGAATCTTGCTCATTCCTACTAGCAGATCCTTGGCGCAATGATTCTATCCACATTTCACCCAGCTGTGGTAATGACTCTGAATATTTCCAAGGGAATTTTATTCCTTTTCCATCTATCCATTCGGTGCCTTTAGTTGATCCGACTATGATGAGCTTATGTTGTGCTCTTGTTGCTCCTACATAGAGAAGTCTTCGTGATTCAGCACTTTTACGAGCTTGGTAAATCTTTCTGACGTGTTTCCATAGAGCTGATAATGGAGATAATTGATTAGCCCAAGGTTTTGGATTACCTGCAAAAAGCTCCGGAGTTACAATCAATCTATTCCTATCATCTATTGTCATGTTAGTTTGACGTCCGGAGAATAAATCTGCAAGAATAACTACTTTGGATTGTAATCCTTTTGAACCATGTATAGTCATAACTCTAACTGCATCGCTCGGAGGAATTGTCACTGCTTCTAGAGAATTGCCGCTACTTTCTCTTAAATTACGTATTTTATCCGCTAAAACAATTGGATCACCTCCAACTTCTATTGATAAATTTCTAATAATACCTATTATTTGTTCCATATCTTGACGAGATACAATATCTGGAAATGCCATTAAAATATCTGATCTGTCTAATGTTTCTTCCAACAGATCAACAATACGTCCTTCTGAGGAAAGATCTATCCATCTTTGGACTAATGCTTTCTGTCTCTTATTAATCGTAAAATCTCTTAATCTGACTAGTAAGTTATCTTCTTTTCTAGAATGAAAAAGATATTCTTGTAGTTTAGCATCATCAAATCCTATCAAAGCAGATCTAACAACCCAGGAAGCATGATGTCGTGAAAATGGTCGTGCTATGAATTGCAATAGGCCTTCTATCGTATGAGCTGCCGGTCGATCAAGTAATCCTCCTTCACGATCGGCCTGAGCAGGGACTCCTAGGTTGTGCAAATGACGGATGATAACATCTCTAATTTTGCTCCTACTTGGCAATAGTATCATTATTTCACTAGGTTCAACAGGGTCTTCCGCTGGCAGTTCTATCCAATTTCCTTCAGAAGAAAGAATTTTCACTGACTTGCCTTCAATTAAATTTTTTATTCGTAGTGCTATCATCATACTTTGTCTTTCAATTGAGTCTGTTTTTCCAGGACCAAATGGGTCAAGTGGTATTCGTAAATCAGTAGGAGGATTAGTTTCCCCTCCTATTCCCAAAGGACAAATCCATTCTAATGAGCCTTGGGCATCGATTTTTTCTCTACTTGGGAACAAGCGCTGTGATTTTGCATAGAAATTACCATTTGGGAAATGCTTATGTTTTTCATTAAAAATATCTTTCCACCATTGATTCATTGCATTTAGTAAGCCGCCATCAGTTCTGTAATTAATCTGTAAACTAATTAGTCCTTGTTTTCTATATTCTACTTCCTGTGAAGATGGTATGGGAAGATGGGGGTCAGATAAATCAAATGGGATCCATGGTATTAAATTTCGGCCACCTTTTTCAGTTACTTCACTACCTTTTACAATATTCAAATTATAAGAATTTCTTGGATCTCGACTTGAGTTTAACTTACGCAAAGGTGGCTTTCTAGTTAATTCCTCTACACTGGCAAATTCATGTTCATTTATTTCTCTTAAAACTCTTGAATACTCCAGAAATCCTGTTACTTCTGCTTGACGGAATGCGTAGATACTTTGCTTTACATCACCAACATAGCAAATTGTTGGCTGCCATGGCGTATTCGGCACATCAGGATCGTTATCTTGAACAATTCTCTCACCCCATAATCTCGATAGTAGTCTCCATTGTAAGGGAGAGTTATCTTGTGCTTCATCGATTATGAAAGCACGGTAACGTCTTCTAATTTGTTTCAATAGATCATAACGTTGAGTTAAGTCTAAACGGATTGTAGATAGTTTTTCTGAATAATTTACAGCCATTTTTGGATTATTTTCTAATTTTTCTAATATGGAAAATGCTTCAATTATATGATCATCGCGCCATGTTTCTGTGTTCAGTGAATTCAAAGCATCTTGTATCGGTTGTGGATAGAACGTACGACAGATGTTTGGGCAGTTGGCAAGTAGCAAATCTCCGGTTAATCTTTGGACATCATCATAGTCATGTGTTTCTTCATTTTTCTTTAGATTTTTCAAAATTCCCAAAAAACCATCATGTACTAATTTTAAATTATCTAGATTATCTACTTCTGCCTTTAAGGTGAAATGAAATTTATTAATTTGTGAATCATTTGATAATCTACTAGGAAGAGGGAATTGAAGTGGTTGCAAAGGGTGTTTCCAGCCCACAGAAGTCATTGGAGGATTGGAATTATCAAGGATTAGCGTAATTTGAGTGAAGTGAAGAATAAGTTTTCCAATTTTTTTGTACCAAAGATTTTTTATCTCCGAAGATAGCCCTTTAAGACCAATTTTTACCATCTCCCTAGTTGTTGCATTTTTAATTTCAGAATAATTACTGATTCCACTTTCCCATATATCTGATGGTAATTTAGAATTTGGAAAAATAGATGGTTTGTTACTCATAATAGAAGCTTTAGAAGTTATACAAAGTAATAGATGGCTGAGTCGAACTAATTGCTCCCACTTATCAGTGGGAAGATGTGACTCAGATAGAGAATCAAGACATGCCAGTCTTGTATCAGAAAATACTCCATCTGGCGCTAGAACAGTGATGTTTTCTTTGATAAAATCACAATATTTTGTTATCAAAGTAAAAACATCTCTCGAAAAATTTGTTAAATCTTCTTGATCTATAGATAGAATAATTCTCTCCTTAAGTGATTTTGGATTAATTTTTCCATCTTTGTTAGTCATCTGTCTTGTACTTTCTTCAATAAAAATAGATTTGTAGACTAAATTTCTTAGAACATTTGTTGCACTTTTTCGACTTGAGTAATGTTTTGAAATATTATCTCTAGCATCTAAAACTTGTGATGCTATCTCTGAAGGTATCCCTGCATCAACTGCATCTCCGATTAAATTGATTGAATTTGGAAGTCTCCAAAGAGTATTAATCGCAGATTCAATCAAAAGTATTCGATTTGTATCAGAAATTATATCTTTACTATTGAAATCTCCTAAATAGCCCCTATATGGAGATATTAATTGATTAAAAAATGCATCTATAGTTCCTATTGGAGCGTCTTCCAGAAGTGTCAAAAGTTGTTCATTGAATCCTTTATGACGGATTCTCGGGTCTGTTCTACTTATTCCGTCATCACTTATTGGCCCTGGTTTTAATTTTGAAATGCGTTTCCTTAATCTGTCACGCATTTCGTCTGAAGCCCTATTGGTGAATGTCAATAAAACAACTTCTCCTGGGAGAAGTCCTTTCCATTTACGGAGATCAATGGTTTCTGAAGAAGGTGACATCAATAAACCACCTTCTAATTTTGAAGGTCGTTCTGGCATGGGTAAAATTCTTGTTGCACGTTGATCTTCTGTGAGATAATGTTCTATTACTCTGTCAATAATAGTACTTGTTTTTCCAGTTCCTGCACCTGCATCGACCACAATATGTGAATCAAGATTCAATGCTAAACGCTGAGCTGTATTTAGACGCATCAGAAATCATCCTCCGCCTTAACATCACAAATTTGTTTCACTGAACAATAGCTACAAACTTTCTTTGAAGGAGTAGGGTGTACTTTTCCTAATGTAGCATTATTTGCAACGCCTAAGGTAACTGAAAGCCT
>Ga0315320_10001042_pt1 | contig 22900 bp, 32 predicted proteins | sample M140m21515metaG_FD_203458 | JGI IMG/M metagenome (GOLD analysis project Ga0315320, IMG submission 203458) | Ammonia-oxidizing marine archaeal communities from Monterey Bay, California, United States - M1 40m 21515 | ecosystem: Environmental > Aquatic > Marine > Coastal | place: USA: California... | reverse complement strand
ATGCGCGCTAAAGATAAATCATTTAAAACTATGGAGCAGTTAAATAAATATGTAGAAGAGAATAATCGGGTGATAAACCAACAGGTGAGAGGGTATAGCCCCCAACCTGCTGTCGCCGCCGCATCCTCCACTGGCTCCTCCACTGCCGCCGCCAAAACGGCCGTTCAAGCTGAATCCACACAGCGGAATCAACAAGGTGGCCCTAATTTAGAGGAGCAAAAACAAAATTTATCAGAAAAAATACGGAACAATCTCGTTGATCTGGATAAAGATATAACTAGAAAAAAAGAGATTTATAAAGGTGATGGAAATATGTCGAAAAAAAAAGAATTGGCTGAAATAGAAAGCTTTTATGAAAATACTGTAAACAGAGCGCAAATATTTTTAAAGGATGTCGAGAGCGCAGGCAATACGGAGATGGGAAAATTAAATAAAATATATGAGAAAACATTTAAACCTAATTTTCTTGAACCACTGAAACAAAAACTTGGTGATTTGGAAATAAATGGTAGTCCGGGAGATGGCGGCGTTAATGGTAATAAATCAGGAAGTGATGAGTCCGATCAATCTGCTTCCGGCCCTCCAAGGGCGGCGGAAGCACAGGGGGATGCGGCGGCGGAGAGAAAAAAGGAGGCGGTTAAGATCGAGGCGGATATAAAAAAAAGATTGGTTCTAGGGTTGGAAGAAATACAAGATAAAAATTTATTTACCACCTTGGTTGCTAAAAAACAATGGTTATACAAAAAATTTATATTACCTGAGAATAAGTCTAATTATTTACCGAACGATTTCGTCGGGAAAGAGTGGGATCCAAAAGGGATACCAATAGATACAAAATTTTATGCGACCAAACAACTGGATATACCCAAATCGGTACTGATATACAACAAGTTGCAACAGCAGACTACTGAGGATGATTTTGAAAAAATTGCCGATGTTTATACTTCATCCGCCGCCAGCACCCTCCCTAATAGTAGTGATAGTCCAGCATTACAAGTCAATGATAATCTCAATCCTACTAGCAATAATCAATCATCCTCCGGACCACCACTTCACAGCCAGGATCTTGGCAGACTTAAAGGTGCACAAGCTGCGGAAATCAAACTGTTGGAAAAAAAACTCGCCAATATGAATACACAGAAAGAATCAGCAAAACAAGCAGCACAAGACAAACAAACAGAGATTAAAGAAGCACTAGAAAAAATGTTAAAATCATTAAAAAAAAGATTAGAGCAAGAAAAGCTCAACGTCTCTGAGGAGGTTAATAAAACTATTAATGATAAAATATTACAAGTAGAAAGGTTTATAAAAAAACCAGATCTGGATATAAAGGTTCTAACTAATGTTGAAAAAATCAATGAAGAAATAGAAACCGCAAAATGGAAACATGAATTCAGCGCTAACGGCGTGAAGGAACTATGTGAAAGTTTGCAAGAATTAATGAGACAGTTAACCCGACACAGTCGCCCCCCCCTCACAGGAGGCCGAAAAACCCGCAACAAGAAGAAGAAAAAGAAATCCAAGGCAAAGAAAAACAAAACACGAAGAAGGAGGAGGAGATCTAAAGCATAAACCTTTAAGACCACAAAGAAAGGTTTATGCTTAAATAATGAAAATTAAAATCCACTTTTATATATAGAATATGTCAACCATAGACGTCACAAATTTACAGGATGTGAATCAGTATTCCACGATATTACAAAAGCAAAATCTCATCAACAATGTCTATTATTTAGACGTCTCCAATACGTCGGGATACGTCTTTGAAATGGCGGTCTTTGATACATCCGGTACATTGCAAATAGACCCCACGTTCGACACCACCATTCAACAAGACGTCGGTTTAGAAGACGTCAGCGCCATTGCCCTGTTAGACGTCCCCCTTTCAAATTTCAACAGTATATTCGTGTTTCAATCGGATTCCGATGACCTGGACGACCTCGCCATCAATGATTTGAAATTCGGGTTAAACCCCGACGCGGCCAATCTATTTTCCACCACTCTCTTCTCCTATGCCGAGGTGCAGGAAAACCAGGTGAATTCTTACTACAGTGAACAGCACATTTACGACGACTACATACGCAACTTGGCGGTGCAAATCACGGGCGGGTACAGTGCGGCGGATATTTTCACCAATGAAGAAAGCCTCGTAAATGGGGTGAAAAACTTGGATTCCACCTTTCAACAACTTTTCAACGCAATCATCAACGGTCTGATTTCCGAAACCGTGTCCTCCGGTCCAAAGTCCCTCCCCGAAATAGACAACCTCACCACAAACTCGTCCGTATACAAATCGGCGATTGCATTATTTACCATCAACGTGAACTCCGGAACCACCTCGCCACGCCTCATCACCCTTTTTGACGATATCCGCGCGGCTTCCAACGCCACCGCCACAAGCGCCAATCACGTCGGCCCAATCACCGTGCCCATTCGGTTCCATAGTGGAGACAAAATCGCCTTGCGACTTGTGTATAAAAACTTGAATACGAATCCCTACGGAAATCACATCATCCAACCTCGGTCCTATAAGCTGTTGTTGAATTTAGTTGAATAAAAGCATCATTAATATCTCCTTTTTTATATAGTATGGCAGGACGAGTAGATGGAAATTCATCTGTTTCTAAAAATTTACATCAAGAAAGCGGTGTTATAGACAAGGCCAATTTAGATGCCCTATATGATTACTACCGGTTACAAATATTATTCAAACAAATACTCTTCCAGTTGAACCCGCCCATGCAGTTGTATTCCGATGGCGATTTTGATAATTTCATTGCGTCTACTCCCGACTTTTTGAACGTTGCTTCCAAATTGAATGATGACGCCACTTTTTATTATGACTCCCCGGAAACGCTGTTGAGTGAGTTTGAGTACGATGGAAATATTGTGACCAATTACCGCAACATGTCCAATTCTTTAATCAATGTCTTGAAACAAGGGGTCACGGAATATTACAAGATTAAGAATTTGGAACAAGAGAACACGGAGCTAAAAAGTTATCGTGACATTTTACAAAACCGATCCCAACTGCTGGATTACATTAGCGAAATACAAAAGACATCGTACTTGTTTTCCGCCGAGGCCACGTATACGAACAACTTAGAAATCAAACTATGGTATCAAGTGTATTTAGAGCGTCACGGTGCTCCGGGGGATGGGGTGTTTGACAGTGAATTGCTATCGGTCATTATCGACGAGCTCGTGGCTTCGGGTCAAGTGAGTCAAGATGAGTTGATTTACTAGTAAAGCGCACGAAATCTTCCCACAAAGAAAACTCATGTATTTCGCCCTCTTTCGTGACAAACCAATAGGCTTTGAAAAAGTATTGGATCGCCCCATGGTGTAGTTTCTGTATCACCGTGTTGCTGTGTTTTGTCTCATCGGGTTCAAACGAGTTCCCTTCCATACCGATGAAAATCAATCGTTTGGTGGTGTATTTTAAAAATATACAATCCGGGTCATGACCGGAGACAATGAGGGTATCCATATTTTGAAATACTTCTTTCACCGCAAAGTGGTGATCCGGTATGGACGTATTGACGTGGTACTCTACGCGACGGCCATTGCAGGTATAATGGCGTTTATTGCCAGTCCCTTTGGCGGTCAATAAAAAACCGACATCATAATACACATGATCAAGGACGTCTTCAAACCCGGGGCGGGAAAAACGGTCCACTCCATCACATAGGATACCCGATTGTTTGACCCCATATTTGCTGTACGGTTGACTGTCTATGCACACCAAAGATTGTATCCAATGACAGTGGGTTAATGGAAACACGTCGGTCCCCGCGCCAATATAGACGGCGTGGTTCATGCGCTATATATAATATAAATCTAACCCGAAACCTTTTTATATTATATCCTGTTCTACTTATTGCTAAATAATGATAATCATAACAAAGCAAACAGCTCCAATTAGTACGACGACAATTGTGCCTAAAATCGCCAAAGCATTGTTTCCGTTTCGCGATGAGTTCATGGTTCTTCTTTGAGATGCGGACATGAGGGACAAAGGCAATTCAATTTTTGTTGTGAAATAAGGACTTATTGGAATATATATTTATTCCCTTCAATGCAAAATAGGATATGCAGTGAAAAAAACAAAGAGAAGGAATTGGTATCTAAAATTAATCATGAATTGACACCCGATGTGGTATATCATAGGGTATACATGGATCATAGTATGGACCATATTGCACAATTTCTATTTTATATAATTTGCGTGGATGGGGTAAGTTATTTCATAGGTTCGTTGATGACAAACCAAGGAACACACGAGGACGTCCTCTTTAATCTTTTGATTGGTTATTTCTTTCTTTCTATTTTAGTTGGATTTGCTGTATTTGGTCATATTGTTTTCAAGGCATGCGTTGCATAATGACCCATATGTGAATTGGGTTATTTATTAAAGACATTCTTTCTTTGTTTTATATATTATAGATGAGTCTTTCAATAAAGTACTCCATTGTCTTTGTCTCATTTGTCTTCTTTTCATTCTTTTCAACCGTCATTTCTTTTTCTCCTTTACAAGCCCTCCAAGCATCCCAGGCTTCTTACTGTGATTCCACAAGCATCACCGAATGGACCTGCGAAACCTGTGATCCAACCATGACCTTTGAATCCATCGTGGAACACCATGGTGAACGGGGGATTCTGGGCGTATATGAAAAAGAACGCGTCCTATTGGTTGCTTTCCGCGGATCATCTAATATTCAAAATTGGCTAGACAACGTGCAGTTTTCACGGATCTGTCCCTATGAAGATGCCCCTGATGTGTGTGTGGAAAAGGGATTTTACAAAGTATTTGAATACATGAAAGAAGACGTCATGAAAGAGTTGATGCGTCTTTCCGGAACCTATGGCACCCAAAAGGTGGTGTGTACCGGCCATTCGCTCGGCGCGGCGGTGGCGACGCTGTTTGCCTATCATATACAACAGGAATACGGTGCGAAATGGGATGTGAGTTTGATTACGTTTGGGTCGCCGCGCATCGGGAACAAGGCGTTTGTGGAAGGCGGTCCGCGACATGGATTGCGAATCACGCACGCAAATGATATGGTGGTTCATGTCCCTCAAATGATTTTGGGATATGAACATGTACCACATGAAGAATGGTATAATGAAGACAATAGTGATTCTATGGAGTGCGACGATGAAGATGGCGAAGACCCCAATTGCTCGGATTCGTGTGGACCATTGCGCTGCACAAGTGTGGACGATCATTTGTATTACTTGAATATTAGCCTGGGAACAGATGGGGCTTGTTAGGGGGATAAAAGCAGTGGTTTCTTTCCGCGAGACACAAATAGTCCACCCGTCATCGCACCAAATATCATCATAGTGCCCACAAATAAGTTCGTGTATTTTGCGTTTTTATAATTCAAAAAGGTGTGTTCGGTTTGGCTTGTATAGTTGCGACAAAAGAGATTGTTTGCTTGGGAGGACAAGAGAAACGCACTCCACGAACCTAGTACAGAATAAACAACAATATCTTGGATCTTTTCGTATGAAGGCATGGTATACTTACATGCCATGATATATTTAAATACGTTTGCTAACATAAAATAAAATAGCCCGCCATGCATGCCAACGCAATTCCAAACCCCTTTCGCACCGTTATGGTTTCCCCAAAGCAAAGGTAGAGGAGCATGGTGACAAGAGGCAAGTAAATGCAAATCGCAAACCCATCAATGATCCCCATATTAAACGACATTTTGGTACCGATTTGAACTAAAAAATTTTGGAAATATAAACATAAAGCAATCAGGATAAGCAATCCGTATTTGGGAGACCATTCCGGAACGATGAGATCTCGGGGAAAGGTAAGAAGACAAAGGAGTCCTGCCAGACACATGACATTCACAAAGACTTGGCGGTCCGTGAGATTGGTGTATTTTGTCATAATGTATTGCGAAAACACAATGTAAGACACATAAGTCAAGGCCAACAGCATACTGACCACATACCAATACATATCTATAGAAAATCATGATATTTTATTTTATCTACTACCCAATGAGCGCCTTTAAAGTAAGCGATTTCATGATGACCCGCATTTGCCGGGACGGAGATTTCAGGTTATACGTCGCGGAAATCGGATCTTCCCGATCTATGATGACGCTTTTGTCTTCCGGACTACCCCAGGGGTATCGGGACATTGCGTATTGATACTTTTTATATCGAGAACCAAACAATATATTCAAACGTTTATACTTGGAATAACGGTAAAAGGAAAACATGGGGAAATCATAGTCGTCCATGAAGGTTTCCGCAAAATAAGACAAATATTCAAAAGCTTGGCCCCGTTTTTCCGAGGGCAATAGAGTTTCCCAAGAATAAAGATCGTTTTCCAGGTCTTCTTCGTCGGTGTAAAGAGGGTTGTGTGGACCACGTGGACCAATGGCCATGTAAGTTAAGAGGATCTTCGCACTCATTAAGCTAAGGTGCTTGCGTCGTTCTATATCAAACGGAAACAATGGCGAGGGTTTCGCACACAAAGAAAGACTCAATTGTTCTTGGGAGCTCAAGTAATCAGAAAGTATTGCGGTGACGTCATTTGGAATGGTTTCCATAGTATGCACTTAAATAATAGGGAATATTTATATTTCAATTTTATTCACAAAGTATATTTTCTTCTTTTTATATAGTGATGTCTCGTGATAAACAACGTGACGAAGAAACCGAAATAAAAAAAGATGAAAAATCAGACCGTTTGAAGCGCCGAGAACACCGACAACAAATCAGAGATGGGCAAATCGCATCCACAAACGCATGTGTCAATTTGACCAATGAAATGCAAGTGTGTCCGATACCACAGAAGAAGACCGCCTATGAATCCCGAAAAACTCAAAAGTCGGGGAAAGACGACGACGAAATCAAAAAAGATGGCGTGGATTACGACTATGATAAAATCAGCATCCGCGAACTCTTTGATGATTTTGGAGTGGCGGCGAAAAAGGAATCCCTCTTTGGAGAAAAGAAACCACGACAATCCTATATATATATCATATCAAAAGTCATTGATGGGCGCACCTTTTTCAAAATTGGATACAGTGATATTGCGAGTAACGCCGTGGTGGGTGTACGTTTAGAGAGCCATAAAACCACGCTCATCCCTGGTTTGAAAAACATTGGATTCAAACTCCACTACCTCTTTTTCTATGACCGATTGGTGTATGGCGGCGAAACGTCCTATGCACATTTAGTGGAGCAAGAGTTACACAAGTATTTGAGAAAACACAAGGAATACAAGGCGTATATCATCCATTATCCCTCGTCCAATCCGTCAGAGTGGTATTTGCCGGATGAAGGGAAGTTTCGCGAGTTCATGGATCATGTGCTTTATTTTATCAGCGTACAAGTGCCGGAACCAAAGCAGGCCTATTGGTTCATCAAAAACAAGGGGAAAGAAAAGAGGCTCAATAAAGATGCGTTTTTCCCGGAAACGACTCCCGAAGACATTTATGAATTTCGCCATGACTTTTCGGCGCAAATGGCCCAAGTGAAGATAACCCAAAGGATAGAAAAATCCCAGCAACAATTGAAAAAGGGAACTTTGTCTCACTTCAAGGGTTCGTTGTTGTCTTCCAAAGCGTCGCCCCCCTTAGGAGACGATGTTAAAATAGAAGGCGTAGTGTTTTACAGCAAAGCGACCACCAGCCTTTTGAAATCACGGGAGTATTATGTAGTTCTATCCGCATTGACCCTTTCTTTTCAACAGTTGAACCAATTTATCCCGATATTGGGCAAGGCCGAGTTGGTTGGGCGCGACGACGACGATGAAGAATATGTCACTCACATCAGCCATGTATTGCGGAAAATGAATGAATTGAAAACGCTAGATATGTACGAGCTAAAAAGCAACTTTCACTTCTATGACGACGCGCCGATTCAAAACGCAAAGTCATCCTTTATGACGACCTTTCATGAAAACGTCTCTATACCCAAAAAGGATTTGAACTGGATGATCGGGCGGTATTTGAAAGACGCAAACGAAAAGACCTATGTGGTGGAGCTACTCGTGACCTTGTCGAACAACGCCACGAAGGTAGACCGCGTGAATTGCGTGGAAGTAGATGGGAAAACATTGAAACCACAAACACCCAAGAAAACAAAAATAGCAAACGTATTTACGGTAATTCATTTGGTGGTGGAATACCATGATAACAAAATACCTTCTTTAGAATTGGGGGCGAACTACAAGGAAAAAATGAAACATTTGAACCCGGCCAATACCAAGTTTGCGGTGCATGATTTGATAACCATTCAAAAAGGATATTATGTGGAACAGAATACAAACACTCCCATTCAAAAGGAGTTTGATGGACTGATCACAAACATTGAAATGAAACAATGGAAAAAGGGCGAAACGCCCGCTTTGTGTTATGACATATTGTTTCAAGATGGGAGCGAATGGTTTCACACGACGGACTCTATTGATAAGAAATCAAAACTGAAACACGGCAAGGGAACAACTGCTTATAAAACCGCCCAAAAGACATTTCTGGGGAAAATCAAGGGACCCCTTCAAGCAAGCGCGGAATACATTATGGAAGTGCTGGGATTTAAATCACCCGAAAAGGTACCAAGCCGAATACGGCGAAGCACGCGTAAAAAGACGACGATCAACCCCGGGAAGAAATCCACGCGTTCTAGCACCCGTAAATCACGAAAATAAAATATTATAATGTGGTACTATAGTAAGAGATGAGCTGTTCTAAAAAACGATTGACCAAGCAACCCTATTGCAAAGATGACCCCAAGTGCTATTGGGATAAGAGATGCAAGACGCGTAAAAATAATAAATCCAATGGGAACTCTTTGGCGACCAGCAACACGAAGAAGTTAGATATGATTTTAGAACGACTGGGAAACATTGAACTTGCTCTGGCAGACATGAATAAGACCCGGAAAAATACCAACACATTGTTGACAAACAATATTATGCCATCGCCTATAGATCAAATTGATGACGATGATGAGGACAACTTTAATAACAATAATAATGTTTCCATGGGGTCGTTTCCATTGAACAATGGCAATAACACGGCGAGTAGAGCGCCAAATAGTTTATTAAAGATGGCACAAGGAAACAACAACAGAAACCCAAATAACACGGCGAGTAGAGCGCCAAATAGTTTATTGAGAAATGCGGAAGGGGTGAATAATAATAACAATAGAACTCTTAAGAAAGCGAGAAGCAATAGCAATATGAATATTAGTCCATTAAGCAATAGCGAATGAACGAAAGTATTTAAGGTTCACTAGATGAGTTATATTTACGTAGGGTATACAGAGCATCAGGACGGGTAATCTCCGTCTTCATGCTCACATAGCTAAGGTGCCACCTCCAATTATGGCGGTCAAATTCCGGGCCTTGTTGCGATTCCCATTCTTGGTGGGCCAATTGACGCACTTCATCGCTCCGTTCCATGGCCATGACTTCTAGAAATTCGCGTTGGGTGAAGCCCGGAGAGAGTCCAAGTAAAGAAAGACAACGCGGGAATGCTGCCATGATTTTATACGCACCTATAGGACTAAATCAACCTCAATCAATTTTTTCCACACAATCTAAAATATCAGACGCCAATTGCTGACGGGAAACCGATGGTATTATTGTTTTTCCAAACGACAATGCTCGCGGACGAAATACCGACGTTTTTAAATAAGGATGGTTTGTTTTGAACATACCTAATCCCAATATTTGTTCTTGTTCATTTTTGGCTCGATATACGTCTTTGAGGTACCAACTATCCATGACATTGATACCAATTTCGTCAGGTATAAGGCTGTCTCCAACGCCATGTGCACTCACAAGTATCACATGATTGCATGATTGTGGAAGATGCGTCATCACCTTTGCCATGAGTGTATCCGAGTAGTCCTTTTTAAAAGGTTCGGCTCCGGTGGTAAAGACAACCGTTTCGTAATCATATTTTGTTATATCTTGCCAATAGTTTCCGCGATCCATATTTGGATTTACAAATGGAGGCCGGGTACGAAGTTCTTGGAAAGAATCCACACGACACGGAATGGGGACGGGTCCGGGGTTTCCTGATAATGCCAAAACCGACATATTTTTGTCGTGCGCCGCTTGATACACGAGTTCCCGCCCCAACCCGCTAGTGGCACCAATGACGCAAAGTTGATAAGCTTTGCTCATTCCCAAAAAAAGGAGGCACGCTAAGAGTTTCATATTGTTTATTGATGTTAAGTATAAATGTTTGTTTAAATTTAAATCACCTCAATTCTCAAATTCACCCACTTGAATTACCTTGTTAGAAAGGGGGGTATCCCATTGACCCCCATCTAATGCTTCGCTGGTTTTCTCCAAGTCTTCCAAAATCGTACCCTCTATGAATATATTTTGTTTTATCTCAAATAAGATAGACGGATTCTTCATGATTTCGTGAAAGATCTGGCGCTTTTCTGCATAGTTGATGGCATGGGGTTTCGTCTTCAGGTGTTGTAACAGAAATCGTTCGGGGCCGAGGTTATCAATGACGCGATTCATGGTGGCGCGATTTTCGTTGATCAATTGTTGGATGATATAATCCGTTAATGTCGCGCTTGCGTTTGTCTTTGTTTGAAAATATCGCACACTGAGAGCCAAATAGAGGTTGCTGAATTGATCGGCCATGTCCCCGGCGAGCATTTGTTCCTTTTTCAGGGCCCCTCCTTTGAGAGCCACGAAATTGGTCAAGGTGGCAAAACGCACCAGCTCGTGTTCCAAGGATGGTTCTCGCATGGTAAGCCACCCCAAGGATTGGAAATACAGGTTTATGGAGTGCGACACCAATGCGTTGAAATGAATACGAAAGTGATCCACATTATCCTCTAAAATAGAATTCAATAGAGGAAATATGTGAGGGTGACTCTTGTTTAGTCCTTGTGCAAAAATGATGAGTGATCGCGTGAGCGTATTGGACCCTTCCACGGTGATGCCAATGGGCGCACTTTTGTAGAATTTTTCCAGAAAGTTATTGGGCCCAATGCATATGGCGCTCCCCGCTTGAATATCCATGGCGTCGTTTAGCACCATGCGCGCCCGCTCGGTGGTTTGTTGCTTCATGATTGCGCTCACCACCGCGGGGGATTTCCCTCCATCCAAAATATCATTGGTCATATCCACCGACGACTGGATAATCCATGTTTGAGTCATCATATGGATGAACTTCTCTTGAATGGCTTCCATTTCCGCCAAGGACATGCGGAATTGTTGCCGGGCCTTGATATAGTGAAACAGACCAAAGGTCGCCACCTTGCTACTCGCATTTGCCGTGGCGGGTAAACTCACTCCACGCCCCGCGGACAAGCATTCCATGAGCATCTTCCACCCCTTTCCCACGTTTTCTTCTCCGCCAATCACTTGGTCTATGTCCAGAAGTATTTCCCCTTTAATCGTTCCATTGGGAAATCCCACATCTAGGGGGTTGTGATGGGTGTTTTGAATCAATCCGGGGTGATCGCGCTCAACCAATGCAACCGTGACCCCCGACTTTCCGACGAGATTTTCCGGGTCTTCTAATTCAAACGCAATGCCCATGAGGTTCGCCACGGGGGCCAGGGTGATATACCGTTTATTGAGTTTGACCTTTATTTTGATTTTGTCTTTGTCTTCTTTGTCTCTTACAAAGACTCCCTTGTCAATCGTTCCGGTTGCGTCCGATCCATTGTTCGGACCCGTGAGACCAAAGCACGGAATGAGATCGCCGTTGGCCAACTTGGGTAAATAGTGATTCTTCTGTTCTGTGGTGCCATAGAGCGTAAGGAGTTCGCCCGGACCAAGAGAATTAGGCACCATCGTCGCCACACCCAACGCCGGGTCTACACTCGCAATTTTGGTGAGCAAATTGGACAGCTCATTGACGGATAATTTGTTGCCGCCATATTTCTCATCAATTAAAAAACTAAAATACTTTTCCTTCGCCAGGCGTTGGACCCAAAGATTGTCATTGTCGTTGGGATATATACGCGATCCATCAAAGGAACGCAGGAGTTGATTGGTATTGTTTTCGTCGAACTTATGGATATTTCCGTCAAACGCCATGGGGTAATCGGTCTTTCCTTGTAAAATCGCGCGATCCACACTCGTGTCTCCGCTTTGGAGAGCAATCATTTCCGTGTCAGATATGCGTGGAATACGGCGTTTTACAACATTGAATAGAGTTCGGTACATATATATATACTATCTCTAATTATTTATGTCTTTTTCAACGTATTCTATCATTGGTTTTCGTTGCACACTCATCTTGGGCGTCAAGAATTTCTCCCATTCTGCGGAAGAGATCACGTGTACGTCGCGGATCCTCAAATAAGAATCTAATTCCAAATTGATGGTGTCTAGGGTAGATGGACTCAGTGGTTCCGTCACAATCATTTCATTTTTGTCTTTGTTCTCGCCAAACACAACCACGTTTCCGATACCGTGTTTCTTGACACATTCTTCTATGTGGGGAACATTGACAAACTTGCCGTTGGACAGTTTATAGTTTTCACTAATACGCCCTCCGTAATACAAAAAGTCATCACATATGCTCCCACTGTCGCCGGTCTTATACCATGTTTTCCCGTTGCGTTCCACCAGCACTTCGGAGGTTGCTTCTTCGTGATTCCAATACCCCAGCATGACATTTGGACCCGACACTTGGATTTCACCGTCCACGACTTCCACACTGATCCCGTCCAAGATCTTTCCAATGGAGTCCATGTTTCGCGGGGATTGAAAATGATTCACACTCACCATGGGAGAAGTTTCCGTGCATCCATAACCTTCGCAAATCAGGTAGCCATATTGAGTGAAAAAAGCCTTGGTTTCTTGATTTAGTTTCGCACCGCCCGTGAATATATAGAGCAACTTGGATCCAAAAAGTTTATACAGGAGAAAAGGTATGGCCTTCCGGATGACGGGTTTATCATAGCGACACAAACGCCCTTTGATCGCATCCAAGACCCGGGGGACGACATACAAGGTGGATGGTTGGATTTGTGCACATTCTTTTATAAAGTTTTCACGAGATGACGCGATAGCCAGTTTGTTTTCATAAAATAGGGTGTGATATAACTCACATGTTTGGCTGTAAATGTGGGCCCAGGGTAATATGTTTAGGGACGTGGTGGTAGATGGAAGGTTGATGAATCGCTTGCGAATGGCTTCTACATTCGTCACGATGTTTTCATTGGACAACATGACTCCCTTTGGGTTTCCCGTGGTCCCCGACGTATAAATCAAGGTGGATATGGGGTTGATATCAAACTCCATGAATGAGGGAACATTGTCACATGGTTCCACGGTTATGTCTCGCTGAGGAATAGAGAGGTCCATATTGGGGCCGTCGCTCAACAACAACTTGGGCTCGCAATCGTCTACAATGTGCTGGCAATAGTCGCGATTTTGATCGTGGTACATGGGCACCCAAATGGCACCCAAGGAATTCGTGGCGAGGTTCCAGGCGATCCATTCAAAAGAGTTGTGACCTTTGAATGCAACGCGATCTCCCTTTTGGATGTTGTGGTCTTGTAGCGTTTCTCGGGTGTGAGTCACCGCTTTCAGCAAATCACGGTAAGAGTGCCAGCGCCATGGTTTAGATGCCTCGGGTTTGGACGCCAAAAAAAGAAAGGATGGGTTGTAATGCAGTTTTGGTATGATACGGGAGGATAAACTCATTGTATGTATGGTGATTTTGTCTTTAAATTGGATATCTATGTTTTAATCATGACAACCTGCGGATTTCAACGTCTTTTGCAGATTATGGGCCAAGTCGGTCGTGGATGTGATACACACATCTGGTATGAGCGCATGTATGAAGGCTTGCACGCTTCCCCACCATAAGGTCACACTGAAATAAAGAGACAACTTCATGTGCTGGAAGTAGGTCATGCAAACGTCTTTGGGGTGTTTGAAGAAACGCATTTTGATTTCAATAAAGGAGTTGTCATGATTTGTTTATAATGTTTTTGTCTTTTCAATATATAATGTGGAAGATTCCCTTCGCAATATTGTTTACACTCTATCCAGTATGGCATGATCACTTGTTGTGGGATTGTCCGTCTTCTTTCGGAAAAGGGCTCATTTTATGTCACCACATGTTTTGTACAATGCTTCTTTTTGCAGGTCCATTGTTTGGATTTCATTACTTCCACATATTTATTATTATAGCAACAAGCGCTTCGTGGCTCATATTAGGCAAATGCTTTGTCTCCATGTATCAGAATTATGTATGTGGTTATAAAGGCGAAAAGTTTCTAAATATAATAAATATCACACGTGATTATATTGACAAAAAAACAGGAGTCAATATTCATTTTATGTATGAACTTATTGTACTTGCCATCATTTTGGGCTACAATGTCTACATGGTATATCAATGACCTATGTATTAGGTGTTTTTTGCCTCTGTGAGGATCTTATCTCGCACATCTGGAGAGGCGTGATCCAGCGCCATCATGTTCTGTTCGATGGCAGCCCGCACCACAACCGGATTATTCCGCATCTTCCACGAGGCGTGCTCCAGAGCCATCCCGTTCTGTCTGATGGCATCCATTACCACATCCAAGTGATCCTGTACCTTCAGCGAGGCGTACCTGAGTGCCAACCCGTTGTTCTGGACGGCAGCCCGCACCACCTCCGGGTTATCCTGCATCGTCGACGAGGCGTGCTCCAGCGCCAACCCGTTATTTTTGACGGCCTCCATAACAACAGTCTTCATGGTTTTGAGGTTCTCATGGGCGTGCTCCAGAGCCAATCCGTTATTTTTGACGGCCTCCATCACCACCTCAAGGTCGTCATTGAGATCACCCAATGCCCCAGCCAAATACATCCCGCCTTTATCTTTGATTTTCCCCATCATGTAATCTCTGTTTGCGAGTTGCGCGGTGCCCTTCTGTCTCTCTATCTCCTCATTAATCGATTCATCCCACTGAGCTTGGGTGAAGGCGTCATGGCTACGTATACGACCTTGCCAGTTACGTACCCCTAACTTGAAATGCCGCTGCTGCGCCTTCGTGAGCCCCCTGACCACCTTGCCCATGCCCCTGACCTTATGGATGTCGGCAGGTTTCTTCTTACCTAGCCCCCCCTCTTTTAATTGTTTTCCTACCATTGCGTTTACTTTGCTTTTTCCCAACATTGCGTTTACTTTTCTTTTTCCTAAAATTCCGCTTACTTTGCCTTTTTCTAAGAGTAGTGCGTTTATTGTATTTTCTTGTTTTTTGAGCCATTTATATATATGAACTACATTTATATGAACTACATTTTAAATTTGCTATACGATGTCATATATCAATCACCTATACGCGTGAAGTAGGTGTTCTTTGGGGTAAGCATCCATGTCATAGTCGGGGATCTCCTTGTGCGCCCCGTTCATTTGATATTGAGAGGGAAATTTCATAGTGGCCTCTTCATTCCCCGTGTAAGATCGAAAGAATACCCCAGGATTGATTTCAAATAAATAGGGTTCATCGCAACGCAATTCGCCGTTCTCTATGCACTTATATGGCGCGAGTTTCACGTGGAAATGTAATTGTTGTGGTGGGTAAAAGAGTTCCACGTTTTGATACCCATTCAAGGGGAGAATTTTAGTTGTTTCATGCGAGTTCATGTTCCATGGCCGCCCTGTGTTATATCCTAGCCTTGGTGGGTAATATTGCGCGCGACCAATAGAAAAGATCTGCAACTTGGAGAAATAACCCAACGTGGGTTTCGTCATTTTGCACAAGGGCAGGATTCGGTACGCTTGGTTCATATAGGGGGGATATCTTTTTTAATGTCCTATCATTTCTTTATATTGTATTCGCAACTAATTTAAGAATAGAATATAAAGAGTCGCATAAGCGGCGTTTACAACGGAAGTCATGAGACACAATAAAATATAGACATAGTCTATAAACATGATTGATTTCGCGAGTGATATATGTACACCCGCAAAGGTATACTTTTTAGTTATGACATTGCTTTTCTCATTTAGCCTAGTCACGGGAAGAGTGATGAATATTGTAAAGAAGATTTTAAAGAAAGAGAAAGTGATAAAAAAACAATTATTTCCATTTATTTGTTTTATGACTGCAATATCATTGGTGTTAATTATACTGTTCACATTGATATTCAATTACTTTTGTAGTCTCGGTTACGTGAATGTGGTAGGAGCAGTTGTGTTTTGTTTTGTTTTAAACCGGTTTTATTTTATGTATAAAAAGGGTATTTAGGCGTTTGTCATAATGTGACCAATCACCAAGGGGATCCAAGTCCCACCAAAAGACAACTCATTTGCCTCATATTTTCGGATCAAAAAGTAGACAAAAATATGAGTCATCGCCAGTGAAAAGAGTTGAACTTTCGTCAGCAATGGAATGACGCGCGCATAGTGCAAGGGGGTATGAATCCACGCCAAATAAGTGAGGGCCCATTCCGGGAAGCATATCCAAGATAGATGTAGTCCCGCCGAATAGGCCAGTTGAATCGGAGCAATGGCGGTTATGTCGTGCATCAAATGATAAATAGAATAAAGAAAGAGAAAGAGGTACTTGATACGCATGGGTTGAAAGAGAAAGAGCGCGCATGAGGACCCGTAGTTGAGGGCATATTTTCGCATGGGATGTACCCACATGTCCGTGGAGCCGTGGGGGGCAATGAGAGACAAACATAATGCATGATAGGTGCTGAGTGGTTGATGATGTCCAATCCGCAAGAGCCGAGCTTTTTGTAGAATAGGTAATTTGGATGACGTCAGCATATGTTATAGGAGGGTATATTTTATTCTTTAAATAAGAATGGATTATAAAAAGAACTCGGGTGTATAACTATATATGGTGTCGTGTCGAAGAAGCGGAGTTTCGTGGTTGGCCATGATCAGCCCCATTTATCTAAAATGCAAGACGTGTAAATATGTGAAGTTTGTCTCCCCGGCCCAAGCCAAGTGCCGTCACTTCATTTTTTTGAATAATCCATATTTGGTGGATATCAAGGATATAGGGGAAGATGATTTATACATGGATGTGGAAGTTGTCCGGGGTGATAACGGATTATGTGGAAAGAATGCGACGTATTATAGGCCGAGAATCACACAAGAAATCAAAAGAACATAAATACTTCTACTACATAATACATAGGAATGGACGTCTTGGACAATCTATTGTTACAAAAGGTCGGGTCTTATTTGGATGATGAAAACTGTTGTATGAAGAGTTCGCTACACAACTGGGGTGTCACAAACAAGAACATGCATGGGTTCATCAAAAAGCATTTTAAATTGAAACTCCATAAACAGATGCGTTTCAGGGAAGACAGCAGTGCGTTAAAATGGAAAGTGCATCATGTGTGTACGAAGTGCTTTCCTTTGAGTTCCGAGGAAATAAGAGAACTAGTGCATTTGAAAGGTTGTTCTTATCACCACGACGACGATGAAATCGGATTGTTCAGAAGTGTATTTGGTAAACGGAAATCAAACACCGAGGAAAACAAAAAAAAGATAAAATCAGGATCTATGTATATTCATTTTAAAACACAAAAAGAAGTACAAATGTTTATCTCAAAATTACCCATACTGTTACACAACGTACAATGCAGTCAAGAATATTGTTGCGATGGAAAGGGTGCGCGTGTTGTCATGTATTATTAGGTAAATGGAATTACCATTTAAATATTTTCCTATAAATGTTCATACAATATAGGAAAATATGTCCGACCCTTGCGATTCCAATTTAACTATAGGGGGTGTAAAATACGATATTACTTCGTTTCAGAAGCGACATCCAGGTGGTAATGTGATTTCGTTTTACAATGGATTGGATGCGACAGACGTGTTTCATACGTTTCATGTGAAATCCCACAAGGCAAAGAAGATGTTAAACTCCTTAAAGGTCATAGAAGTAGACAAAACGTCGGCGCAAAGTGATTTCCAACACATGGTGGAGGATTGGAAGAAAAAGGGATATTATGACTCCAATTATAACGAGTTCATACTGTGGGGTGGGGTGGTTGCGATCATCACGTATGCGGGGCTGGCGATTCAAAGTTTCGGACACCCTGTGCTGGGTGGTATCATCACGGGAATTGGCTGGGCGCATTGCGGGTTTGTACAGCACCATGCGGGGCATTTGGGTTTCACCGGTGTGGCCAAGTACGACCACTTTGTGCAAGATCTATTTGAAGGGTTGTTGAAAGGGGGGTCGGGATCCTGGTGGAGGAATCGCCACAACAAGCACCACGCCATGCCAAACACCATTGGGTATGATGGCGATTTACGCACCACACCTTTTTTTGCCTGGGACGACGTGCTGGTGAAAGAGGTCCCCAGTTATTTGTTGCGAGTCCAACACATCATGGTGTTTCCCATGTTGGTGCTCTATGTGCCCCTTTTCATCGCGACGACCAAGTTATTCATGTACCACAAGAAAAAGTATTTTGAAATGTTTTTGGTGGCGCTTCATTATTTGCATTTTTGGTTATACTGTAACAACATGTATGACTTTCTTCTATTCTATAGTATTGGATATGCTCTCCAAGGCCTATACATAGGTATCATGTTTAGTATAAATCACATGGCCATGCCACGTATTACAAACATTGAGGATACCTGGTTTGATCGACAACTCATCAGCACGTGTAACTGGGGTGGCAATAGCAAAGTGGCCATGTATGTTTCCGGGTTTTTGAATCTACAAATAGAGCACCATATTGCACCGCAAATGCCACCGGAACATTATCACCTGATTACAAAAGACATCCAAGTATTGGCGGAGAAAAGGGGGGTGCCTTACAGGGACTATACGTTTTGGGAAGGATTGGTACTCTTTGTAGGGTCGTTACGAGAAACGGCAAACAAGGAACTGGCTTTGAGAGACAAGCAAAAGGAGACAAAGAAAATAGATTGAGTATATATAATGAGCCCTTCACTGGATGCGATAGAGAATTCGTTTAACAAGATGAAAGTGCAGATTGAAAAGCTGATTGCGGACTGCAACAACCATAATGCGCGGGTGGAGAAAGAATGTGATGAAAAGGTGAAAGCAATGGAAGAAAAGATGGAAAAGTTAAAAAACATTGATGGGCTAGTCGCGCGGCTCATGGAGAAAAAGAATAGCTGGTGGATGGCCGATGCGATTGAAGAAGGCGTGTATCGCCGGGCGGTGGAGACGATCATAGAAGAAATAGATGAAGACAAATAATGTATTTTTTCATACGAAATACATTATCTATGGAATGTGTATAGATGATTCGTTACTTTTTAATATTTATGTTTATCATACTCATTTTGGCCGAATGTGTGGGGGACGTGTGTTTCCATCGGAGCATCCATAAGATGGATAAAAACAGCAAACTATACTTTTACATGGGGATGATAGTGTCTCTCATCATGGGGCTGTTATGGTACTACATCTTGCAACAATATGACAACTTGGCGATACCCAATGCGTTGTATCAGTGCTTGTCCGTGCTGGCCGTGACGCTTGTGTCCTTGTTTGTATTAAATGAAAAACTTACAAACACAAAAATGGTGGGGATCTTTGTGTGTATCATTGGACTTTGTTTGATCCAGATGTAATTTTGTCTCTTTGTCTCTTTTGTCTTCTAAATGGAAAATAAAAGGGTGAACGAAAAACGGAGAATCAAGAAAGGTCGATCGTTTTGAAGGATTAGAGAATCAAAAAAGAGAAAAAGAAGACAAATGAGACAAAAGGGAAAGTATTATGTACCTTTTGTACCTTTTAAAAAAGGATGGTATAGTGTCATTTATATGAATACATGAGTTATTTTTCATGTCTTCATGGTAAGGGATGTGGGAAAAAAAGGGTGCACTTTTGGTTCTAAAAATAGAATTGGAACATTTATTCTTCTTTTTTCTTTATAATTTTCAAGGATGGATAGGAATCGCCCCTCTCTCTCTGAAAAAGTTTTTTTTGGTCCTTTTTTTTTGGTCCTTTTTGGGTCTTTTTTCACTTATGATAACAAAATATATTTATAAAAGAAGAACATACACATCATATATCATTTTATTTATATCTCTCAAAAAACAGGAAAATAAAAAAGGACCAAAAAAGGACCAAAAAGGACCAAAAAGGACCAAAAAAGGACCAAAAAAGGACCAAAATTAAGGAAAAATAGTATTTAAAAAAATAACCTGTTATAATAAAATGGAGAAGTATCACTGTGAATGCTGTAACTATTCCACAAACAACAAGACAAAATTTCAAAGACATTTAGGGACCAAAAAGCATCTCGAGTCACCATTTAGTCACCATTTAGTCACCACAAAGTCACCATTTTTGGCCGAAAAAGTCACCAAAAAGTCACCAAAAAGTCACCAAAAGTCACCATTTTTCGACCAAAAAACGACCGAAAATGAACATAGCTGTAAATATTGCAACAAAAAATTCAAGCATAAGCAGGGCATGTATCGTCACATAAAATACTATTGCAAAAAGAGTGAGGATGAAGACTTGAAAGAATTGGTTCGATTGATGAATGAACAGTTGAAAGAGAAGGATCATTTATTGGAGGAGAAGGAAAAAGAGGTGGAACAATACGAAAGCCAACAGAAAAAGTATTTGAAGCAACATGAACGGAATAACAAGATGATCAAACGGCTGACGGACAAGTTGCAGATCAACCATTTTAGCCAAAACAACAACGTCGTCGTGAACAACCACATACGCCTGTTGAATTATAAGGACACGGACCTGTCGCATTTAACCTCGCGCGACTTTAAGGCCGCCATCAACAAGGTGAACTACGCCACGTTTGACATTATGAAGCGCATCCACTTTAATCCCAAGAAGCCAGAGAACATGAACATTTATATTCCCAACATTAAAGACAAATACGTCGTCATGTTTCAGGAAAACACGTGGCAAATTCAGGCGAGGATCAAGGAAGTCGATGATCTGATAGATGATAAGTATTTGATATTACGGGAATGGTATGAAGAGAACGTGAAGGACAACAACGACGCAGGCTATCAAATACTGAAACGCAACTTTGAGCGGTTTGATGCGAACATCGGCAACAACAATGTACGCGAACGCGTAAAGAATGACATTATCATGTTTTTGTATAACAAGCGCAATATGATTGTCAAGCAAAACGAAGAGTTGATGTTAGAATAAAATCTTCATGTATAGTATATGGTGCGAAGAGACAAAGTGACGGAGTGCAAGGTGGCGGAAGTGAAAGTATCCGGACGCAAGAAGCGTGTTTTGCAGTATGTGAACAACAAGACGAACAAAAAATACCAACTCATTGTTGGCAAACGGGGCGGAATTTCGTATAAATCTCCGGGTTCCAAGACGCGCCGGTACATGCGTTCGGCATGCAAGAAGACCAAGTGCTCGTCCACCTTTTGGAAGGAAGTGGCGCGCCTTACGAAAAAGAAAAATTGAATGATATATAAACAAATTACATGTATGTATATCATTATGTTGCACGCCTGGTTTTCTAAGAAGCAGATTGCAAGTATGAAGAAGAACACCCTTGTGCACAAAGACGGTCCTTACAAGATCTATGCCAATGAAGATGGAGAAGAAGTGCGCGCCAGTATGGTATCGGATACCATGGAGCACGGATGTGGTTTTGATGATGTCAAATATTTAGGAAAGGTGGACAAGTTCGTTCGTTGTGAGAACTAGTTTGTCTCTTTTGTCTCTTGATCCTTCTTTTTAAGATCAATCATAGAATCAATGATTTCTTTTTGATAATCACAGGACCCACAGTGGTCCACGTTTGCGTAATAGTTTACAACGGACACAGACGTGTCACATTTGTCGATACTCCACCGGCCAAGGGGCTTGGGAACATCACGGAAAAGGGTGGTGCGGACTTGGTGAAGGAGAGATGGGAGCATTGTATATACAGTATAAAATAGAAATTATGTTTATTTCAATTTTATATGGGGATTATTTGCTGATTTTTTAAATTTATTTTATTTAGAGATAATAAATAATAAATATGTTAAAATTTTAATGTTTGCGTAATATATAAACATGGGATTAAAGAACCGGCGAACGCGAAATTCAAACATGAATAAGAGACGTCAACAGAACACAAAGAGCGCGAAGAGAAAAACATTAAGAAAAAAAAGGCAAAGTAGAAGAACCCGGCGATTCAGGGGCGGCAGTAATAGTGAGGAAAAATTGAACACGAAAGGGAAGCGGAAATGGGAGGGTCGAGATAAAGCAATGATCAAAGACTTGGAAAATTTAACGGTTGACCTGGAGGAGGCGGTGCATGGAGGTGTTGATCATGATATCCAAAGAAATGCTTGGATTAATAAGAAGATTGAGATACTCTTTATTTTAGAGGGGACGACGTCAGCAGAGGCGGCGGTGGCGGCGGCGGAGGAAGGGGCAGATGCAGTGATAGCGGCGGCGAGGGCGCCGAAGAAAGCGAAGGTGGCAAGTAATTGAAAGCCAAACAGGGCGTTGCCATTGCCGGCAAAGTTCAATTAAAAAAACACAGCAAAGCTGATGGACCGGAGGTCCGGTTTTTTTAATTTATTTATAAATGAGTGAGAAAAAAAGACCTGCTAAATAAACTAATTGAGATCCGCACCGATTATGGTGTCAAAAAGCCGTCAAAGATGGGGTGGAAATGACAGCATAAATTTTGTGTTAGAATAAACTGAATAATGGAGAAATCTGTAAGGGGCACCATTGGGAAAAGTTAAATAAAATGCATATTTGATGAAATAAGGTAAAAGGCAAAAACGCAATAGTAAGTTTTATAGAAAAGGTGTATTAGGCAAGGGAAAATAACACCAGAAATGGTGCGAAGTGAGGGAATTGGAAATGCGGGTGTTTTGTAAAGTAGAAATGTAAGTAGAAATGAAAAGAACAATATATGTAAAGTAGAAATGTAAATACAAATGAATGTTACAAGTTATGGTAAGAGAAACCGAAATAA
>Ga0315320_10001041_pt1 | contig 22904 bp, 22 predicted proteins | sample M140m21515metaG_FD_203458 | JGI IMG/M metagenome (GOLD analysis project Ga0315320, IMG submission 203458) | Ammonia-oxidizing marine archaeal communities from Monterey Bay, California, United States - M1 40m 21515 | ecosystem: Environmental > Aquatic > Marine > Coastal | place: USA: California... | reverse complement strand
CCGACTTACCGCGAATTGGCGACTAGCGACTAGCGCAGCGAACGTTCATCAGGCGGCGCTTGCCAATTTGCAGCAATACTGCATCAGTCGCGCTCAATTCAACTAACCAATTAGGGTCGGATTGAAGTTCTGAGTCTACCTTGACAGCGCCATCTTTAAGCAGGCGACGCGCCTCAGATGTTGAAGCTACAAGCCCCGCCTCTTTAAGCAAAGAAGCTAATTTCATCGCCGACTCGCCGACCATGCATTCGTTTATTTCGTCAGGAATCTCATTCTTAGCGAACTGCTGAACGAAAACTTCAGCTGCTGTATCCGCCGCACCCGCACCATGTATTTGCGAAGTGATATTACGCGCCAAGGCATCTTTAGCCTGACGTGGATGACCAGCAAGGCATTGCGATATTTCGTCGTCCGACATGGTGGTAGCCAGCTGAAACCACAGCGGCATTCCGTCATCTGACAGACTCATGATCTTGCCGTACATATCGTTAGCCCCAGCATTAAGGCCAACGTGATTGCCGTATGTCTTAGACATCTTGCGCCCATCCGTACCAAGCAGCAACGGAGTAGTCATGCATATCTGCGGACGCTGCCCTGCGCGCTCCTGCATTTGACGACCCATGTGCAAGTTGAACAACTGATCATTGCCACCAAGCTCGATATCGGACTCCACCATCACCGAATCGTAACCTTGCATTAAAGGGTACATCATTTCATGTAAATGGACTGCCTCGTTTTGTTGCATACGTTTCTTAAAATCATCGCGCTCGAGCAAACGCGCAGCAGTACTTTGCGAGGCAAGCTTCAAAGCATCAAAGAAATTCATATCCCCAAACCATTCGCTATTGTGGCGGACTTCACACTTGGCTGGATCTAAATCTAAGATAGTGCCAATTTGCGCAAGGTAAGTCGCCGAGTTGCGGGCGACATCTTCAACCGTTAAAGCTGGACGCTGTTCGTTGCGACCAGTTGGGTCGCCTAAACGTGCGGTACCATCGCCAATGATCAATACTGGCAAGTGCCCGTGATCTTGAAAAGCACGCAGCAAGCGTATCGGCACCGAGTGCCCTAAATGGACATCCGTAAAGGTAGGGTCGATGCCAAACTTGACACGCAACCGCGTGTTGTCAGCCGCCGACTTAACAAGCATTTTTTCGAATTGTTCTTCACCAACGATATCGCTGGTAAAACGTTGCACAAGGTTCTGCAGTTGCATGGTTGCTATTATAAATTGAATTGGTCAGCCCATTCGAGCCAAACATGGGGCAAACTTCCGAGGTCTTGGCCCGTTAGCCAATTCAGAGCCTGAGTAATGCTTAAAGCACGGTGCGGATCTGCCACAGCCCGCAACTTATCTATCAAGAGCTGTACCCCTACATTACGTTGCTCTGATTTAAGTAGCGCACAGCACACTATTACGTGATAATCAGCTTCCTCAGCCGCGACGCCTAATGCCTGCTCAAGCGCCTCTAGTGGCTTGTCCGAGAACTGCTCCCAGCCCCGAGGGAGGACCAAGAAACGCGTCGCGTTGTAATCTATTTGATGGACTGGCAAGTGTTTATCGCCCTGTATAACACCGACACAGCGAATGCGTGCGTCAATTTCGACAATCCATACTGCGCCCCGCTGACCTTCAACTTCGAGAGGCAAGGTTGTGAATTCTTCGAAAGATTCACCCGGCTCTAACACGAGCCAATCTGGGTAATGAAAAACACGGTGCCGCTGCACCTTGTCGCTGCCCGTCAAAGCTCCCCACCGCTCGATAGTCCAGTTAAATTCAAAAACTAATCCGGCGGCTGATGGCGTAAGCTCGACAACATCACCAAAAGGATTTTGGGTGACGAAATTCACTCGCAGGTTGTCCCCCATAGTTTGAATGGCACCATCAATTTTAATAACCGACAGCTTTGACAATTCTTCGGCCAACACCTTTGCCTGCAATGACGCCAAGCGTAGCTCGTCCGTAAGGCGCTCAATTTCCTCGTCAGCAAGGGTAGCAAACGCGGGATCCATTTCAACGAGTCCTGATTGCTCCACAACCTCCGTAACATCGGTGGCAGCGATCTCCGCGGAATTCGCAGGTGCAACCACCTCGGCATTTTCGTCAGCGAATGGGTCTTCACTGAATATGATTAGCTCGTCACTTGGCGCGTCGTCAACAAGCTCCGCCGACGAGCAGGCCATCAGCGTAATAAATAACACCAAAGCAAAAACACTCCCAATCAGATGATTGAGAGCGTTGATACAGCACAGATTCAAAGTATTATTCAGAATCTTTCTTTGGTGCTTCTTCGGCTTCAGCAGCTGGTGCTTCTTCGGCTTCAGCAACGGGTGCTTCTTCAGCTTCAGCAGCTGGTGCTTCTTCGGCTTCAGCAGCTGGTGCCTCTTCAGGAGCCTCTGTCTTTTCCTGAGCAGCTTCCTTTGCAGCTTTCTTAGCCGCCTTCTTAGCAGCCTTAGCCTCTTGAGCTTCTGCCCAATTCTTACGCACATCGTCGTTCTCTCCGAACTCGGCGTGAATAAAGCTTAGCCCAATACGCTCTTCGCCACAGTCAACGCGCACGATACGCACCTCAACCTTCATACCGACTAGGCAGTGAGTTGCTGGCGACTCTTGCCAGTCTTGTGGAAGAGTGCTGTAATGCAAGAATGCTTCGAGGTCGTCCTCAAGTCTAATAAAACAACCAGCAGCAATATGCTTAGCAACCTCACCTGACAACATATCACCAACATGGTAGTTAGTCGGGATGTAATCTTCCCATGGGTTCTTAGTAAGCTGCTTCATTCCCAAGGAGATGCGTTGCTTATCAAGGTCTACGTTAAGAACTACGCACTGCACACGATCACCCTTCTTGGCGATTTCTGATGGGTGCTGAATCTTACGTGTCCAGTGGAAGTCGGTGTTGTGTAGCAAGCCGTCGATGCCTTCTTCAATCTCAACAAATGCGCCGTAAGTTGCAAGGTTTTTGATTGTAGCTTCGATAACTGTACCTGGAGCGTAATGCTCAGCGATGCGCTGCCAAGGATTACCTTCAACTTCACGCACAGACAATGACATTTCTTTCTTCTCTAAATCGATGGACTTAACATAGACATCGATTTCGGCACCCTTAGTGAATTCGGCTTCAGGATTTGGGCTCTTCTGCGTCCATGAAAGTTCAGTAACGTGTACCAATCCCTCAACGCCAGACTCGAGCTCAACAAACAATCCGTAAGGAACGATGTTGGCAATGCGACCCTTGTGGACAGACTTCTCTGGGAATCGTGTATCGATTTTCTCCCATGGGTTTTTCGTAAGAGCCTTGAGTGACAATGCCACGCGGTTGCGCTCGTGATCAATAGACTGAATGAATACTTCAATCTTGTCACCAATTTTAACCATTTCACGCGGATGCTTGATGCGCCCGTATGACATGTCGGTAACGTGAAGCAAGCCATCCATACCGCCGAGGTCGACGAATGCACCGAAATCGGCAATGTTCTTGACTTCGCCAATACGAGTTTGGCCTTCCTTGATATCTTGAAGTAGTTCCGCACGTTTTTCTATGCGCTCTTCTTCCAGAAGCTGACGACGTGAGATCACAATGTTGCGACGCTCTTCATCAATCTTCACAACCTTAGCCTGAATTACCGTACCTACAAATTCTGAAGGATCGGAAACACGACGGATGTCGATTTGAGATGATGGCATAAATACTTCGACACCATCGATAGAGACGATTAAGCCGCCTTTGATGAGCTTTTGCACATCGCCGTCGATAACGTCGCCAGGGCTGTATACGCCCACGATTTTCGTCCAAGCACGCTCGCGATCAGCATCGCGCTTAGAGACTACAGGGACATTTGTGTAACGATCGTCACCGCGGTAAAAGACTTCTAGTGTTTCACCTATGCCAGGAAGTTCGCCATCGAATTCAGCAAAAAGCAATGGGGCTTCTGCCTTGCCGCCGATGTCGACACGAACAACGCCGTGATCTTCTTCTACACTAAGTACGGTTGCTGTGACTATTTGGTCACGTTCTACGTCGCCTACTTTGTCGCCGATCATTTCACTGATGGCCGAAGGCTCGACTATGCCGAGGGCTTCTGATAACTGACGATCTAGTTCTTCGTCAGTGAGGTCGTAACGTCTGATGAGGTCTTTTGAGACCATGATTAAAATTGGGTTTGTGTTTCGGAGAAAAAGTCTCTTACTTGGCAGCAAAAATTTGCTGATGCCAAGTCAACAGGCGTCCGACCGCCTGCTCGACTGATTGATTGGAATTATCAAGAATGTAGCTTTCATCCGTAGGATGAGGAGCTGCGCTTCCGCGGTGTGCGTCGTGAGAGTCTCGTTGAGACAATGCATTCTGCACTTGCGCAAGTGTGACATCTGGATCAAGTTTACGTTGCTGTTCGAAGCGGCGCTGGGCGCGAACCTCTAGAGGTACTTCAACAAAAACTTTAAGTGGCGCGTTAGCAAAGATTATGGTGCCTGCATCGCGACCATCGGCGACTACGCCTTTAACGTTTTCAATGGCAAGTAACCCGCGCATCTTTTCGTTGAGCGCGTCACGCACGTCGAAGTGATCGGCAACCGCGGAAACGTTTTTGTCGATAAGCTGCGTGCGCAGTTCGTCGCGCAAAGATTGCTTGTCGACGACAACCATGCCATCGCTATCTGATGTCAATTCTATTTGAGAGAGCACTTGCAAAACTTGAGTCGAATCATCGACGGCAAGCCCATTTTGCAAGACAGCCCAAGTTAATGCTCGGTACCAAGCGCCAGAGTCAATGTAGGACCAGTTAAGTGCTACGGCCAGCTGCTTAGCAAGAGTACTTTTGCCAGAACCACTGAGCCCATCAAGGGCAATCACTGCGACTCTATCCAAAGGTGTAACCTGTGCCATTGGGTCGCATATTCTACCCACTTTTACTCCCTAGTCAACAGTGGCTGCCACGCAGAAAGTACTTCGAGAGAACAACTTGAGTCGATTTGCTGCTGCTGCGCTTGGTGTAGGTGCCCTATACGCACTACAGAGCTCTCAAACTGCTTGGCGCTTGCTGCCACAGCAGACAAATTTATCTGCATATCGCTCATTTCTTTGCGGGCGATCTCGGCTGTAGATGCTTTCCGCATCTTGTCACCCAAATAGCGGCGCAAGCTTGCAGGTAACACACGTAGGAATAGGCGTAAAACACGATTGCGTAATACACGACGCAGTCGCTGGTATCGCAAGTCCGAGGTGCAGAAAGCATCGCCATGGACATAAAGGGTGCGCCGCTGTTCGTAATTCGACAACACCACATCGCAGACTTCAAAAGAATACTTTTCGGAGTGCGTCCCCTCAAGCAACACATCACGGTTTCCGCGAATAACAATCACCCGCCCAGTAGCCGCGAACTGTTCGAAAGCAGAAAGCAATGGTGCAAAGTCAACTCCGGACAAACTTTCAGGACCCACATAAACATCGAATAAATCGCCAAGAATAAGCACCACGGAGTACTTGTTACAAGTGTCTATCACTTCATTTGCAAAAGCAACAATTTCTTGCGGGCGGCTCGCACATAAGTGCAAATCGGCAACACAATAAATTTTTTCATTGTGCAGTTCTATCACTTGAGAACCGAGGTCTACTAGATTGGCTTCATTCATTTGTTTTGGTCTAATCCCAGTTCACTCATCTTGCTCCATAGAACTTTGCGCGTAATGCCAAGCAATGCAGCAGCTTTTGCCTTGCGCCCGCCCGTGATTTCAAGAGCATTAAGAATGGCCTCGGTTTCAGAGCGTGCGGTAATTTCGCGCAAGCCAACTAACTTATCGGCAACAGCTAAGTGGCCTTGACCGACACCTGGCATGAAATGTTCGATACGTAATATACGGACGCGTCCGCATATTGCCATGGCGCGGCGCAGAGAGTTCTCGAGTTCGCGAACATTGCCTGGCCAACTGAGTGTTGATAGCTGCTTGATTGCAGAGCTTGAGACGGAGTAACGCTTTTCCGAATCCCAACGTTTAAGCAAATCCGCCAACAACAACGGGATGTCTTCGATGCGCGAGCTTAAGGCTGGCAGTTCGAGATTGAGTACGTTTAAGCGGTAGTACAAATCTTCGCGAAATTTACCGTCATCCACCATTTTCTTGAGCGGCTGCTTGGTTGCAGCCACAACCCGGCCACTAAACTTTCTTAGGGCGGTCTCGCCCAGACGCACGAACTCTGACTCTTGCAAGGCGCGCAACATTTTGGGTTGCAACTCTAATGGGAAGTCATCGATGTCATCCAAAAAAAGGACGCCGCCGTCGACGCTGCTAAGCAATCCCTGATGGTCGGCGTCGGCGCCAGAGAATGCGCCTTTGCGGTAACCGAACAATTCTCCCTCGAATAATGAACTCGGAATCGCAGCGCATGAAACCGCAACGAACGGTTTGTCGCCACGTGCGGATAGTTGATGTAAGGCGCGAGCACAGCGCTCTTTACCCGTACCACTTCGCCCAGTGATGAGCACTGTGAGTTCTTCATCAGCCCATTGCTGCAGACGTTGGTTAACAGTCGCTATCTCGTTACTCTTGCCACTTAACAGGAACTCGCTGCGCGCCGCCTGACGCATTGTGTTAAGTTCTTGGTGCAAGGCGCGCAGCTCGCACATTTTATTTATGTTCCCTAAAAAAGAATCCGTCGTGAAGGGCTTCTCCAAGTAACTGTACGCGCCATCTTGCAAAGCATCGACCGCCTGTTCGACAGTCGCATAACCCGTCATAATCAAAACTTCTGCGGGTGGTTGCTGCTGGCGCGCGCGCTGTAATATTTGCATGCCATCACCGTGTGGCAAACGAATATCACTCACCACAATATCCACTAAATTGCCGCTCAGCCAAGCGAGAGCTGCTGCCCCATCCGCAATGTGCGTCACCTCGTGCCCTTGCTCTTGCAGGGCGTCGGTTAATGGAATCGCTAAAGTAGCTTCGTCTTCGACAAGGAGGATACGCATGATTGGCCGTTCGCATTGTAACCAAGTCACGCTGGTTTGCTAAAATACCATTATGCGGATGGATTACAACCAGAACCTGAATTTAGAGCAGCGCCTAACGCAGTCGCCGCTAATGATTCAGGCCATGCATATTCTGCAGCTAAACTCTACCGAGCTACTTGATTTCTTGACGGCCGAGCTTGAAGACAACCCTTTTTTAGAAGTCGATGCTGACAAACCAGCGCCGGACGACAGCAGTGAAGCCGAGACGCGAGACGATTCAGATTTAAGCGAATACGACACCGTTGGCAACTTACTCGAGTCGGCACCCAACGTTCGCGAGAAAAGTCAAACCGAAGAAAGCGGATATGACTTCATCCAAAACACTGCTGCCCCTGATCAGCCGAGCAGTGACGAAATACTTTCTGAGCTGCGTACGCGCGACGTCGGCATTGAACATGTGCGCGCCGCCGCGATTATCCTTGATTTTCTTGATGACAGAGGTTTCTTGGTAGACGGTATCGGCGAATTATCAGAAATGACAGGCATCGACTTTTTGATTTTCGAAGAAGCCCTCGAAATGATTCGCGAGATATCGCACACGGCCTTAGGCGCCGTTGATTTGCGAGAATGTTTTTTGCTGCAACTCGAAGTCCTTGAAGAAGACCATGAAGATGCACTAGTTATCCTAACTAATCATTTCGATGACTTGCTGGCGAATCGCATCCCGCAAATTGCCAAAGCCGAAGGGCTGAGCATTGAAGCAGTGCGCCAAGCGATTAGCGTGCTTGCGTTATTTGACTTGCGCCCTTTATCTGCGTTTAGCATCGACACGAATCGCGTCATCAGCCCCGACGTAAAAATAGAAATGGATGACGACCCTACTAAAGAGCCAGTGGTCTCTTTAGTCACCGACTATATCCCCGATATTAGCTTGTCAGAAATTGCGCACCAAGCACTTACAGATGCAAAGTCAAATAAGAAATTGCATGCGCACCTGTTGCGGAAAATCGACAAAGCACGCGGGTGCATTGATGCCATTCAACAGCGACGACGTACGATCCTGGATATTACTAATGTGCTTGCGAAAAAACAGGCTATGTTTTTGCGACTTGGCAAACAATACTTAAGTCCACTCATTATGCAAGAAGTCGCCGATGCGGTCGGCGTGCACATTTCTACAGTATCGCGCGCCATTCGCGGCAAATATGCGCATACACCCCAAGGTGTCATCTCACTGAAGTCAATGTTTTCTGGTGGTCAAAAGACATCTAAAGGCACTACCCGCACTAGATCTTCAATCCAGCAGCGCATTGAAGATATCGTTGCTGCCGAGGACAAGGCGCATCCTTTCTCAGACGAAGAAATTCTACGGATTTTACGCGAACGCGACGGCACCATTGTTGCGCGACGCACTATTACCAAATACCGCAAACTTCTTAATATCCCCGCAAGCAGTATTCGCCGCCAGCACGCGTAGCTAGCAAGCCGTCAAACTAGTATACTTAAAAAACTCATGGTAACCATAAAAGCAAATCAGTGCCGTAAAGGCCAAATTTTAGTGATTGACAATGACCTCTGGATCGTCACCGATTACGAGTTCCGAAAGCCAGGCAAAGGTTCTTCGTTCAACCAAATCAAACTCAAGAAGCATGGCACGGGACAACAGAAATCCATGCGTCTAAGCTCTGACGAGACACTCGAGCGAGCACACCTCGACAAGCGCCCTTGCACCTTTTCATATATGGAAGGCGAGGCCTACGTTTTCATGGATGCAGAAAATTACGAACAGTATTTCTTAGAAGCCGACATGGTCGGAGAAACTATGAAGTTCGTGCGTGACAACCAGCAAATCGCCTTAACCTTTTTCGAGCGCACTCCTGTTGCTGTCGATCTACCTACTGTTGTTGTACTAAAGGTTACTGAAGCAGAAATGTCCGCCAAAGGCAACACGGTCAATCAAGACAAGAAGCGCGCAGTATGCGAGACGGGTCTCGAGATTAAAGTGCCGCCATTTATTGACGCCGGTGAATACATTAAGGTGTCTACAGAAACGGGCGAGTTTATGTCGCGCGCCAAAGAGACCGACCTTTAACCTTTCTTCTTTTTCTTCGTGGCTCTGCGTTGCTCAATACGGTTTGCGGCGTTCAGCCTTGAAGCTTGGCGACGCGCACGAGCAATTTGCAGCTTCCATTCCGGACGCGCATGTGAGCCCTCTTCGAGAGCACGTTGAATAACCTCTGCCGCCTCGACAGGGTCGTCAGTCATATAGAACAAATCAAGGTCTCTCCGAGATATCGTGCCTTCTTCGACCATAGATTTTTTAATCCAACGAATGAGTCCGCCCCAGTAACTTTTGCCCATCAGCACGATTGGGAAGTTGCGCATTTTGCCTGTTTGAATCAACGTAAGCGCTTCAAAAAACTCGTCCATGGTGCCAAAGCCACCGGGAAGCACCACATAGGCCAAAGCGTATTTTGCAAAACATACTTTGCGTGTGAAGAAATACTTAAAGTGAAGCTCTAAGTCTTGATAAGGGTTAGGGTCTTGCTCCGATGGCAACACAATGTTCAGGCCTATCGATTTAGTGCCAATTTTTTGCGCGCCTTCATTACCCGCTTGCATTGCACCTGGGCCACCACCCGTGATGATGCTGTAACCGCGCTTGCCTAATTCTTGGGCAACGTTAACCCCCATTTTGTAGTGAGGATTACTTGGCTTAGTGCGGGCCGAACCAAAGATTGAAACACATGGTCCGATATTTTTCATGGCATCGAATCCTTCAACGAACTCGCCCATGATCTTGAAGACCATCCACGGATCGCCACTGTCGTGTGACAGCTCTTCCAGCAGTTTATTATAGTTTTTTGCTTTTTTCATTGCGGTTAGGATAATCTATAATCTCTACAGTTGCAAGTACCATGCCTGCCCAACCTACAGTTTTTCTCGATCGCGATGGCACCCTTTTAGCAGAGGTGTCGTATCTTTCTGATGCTTCGCGCACCGAGTTATTACCTGGTGTCGCGCAAGCCCTGGTCGCTTTTCAAAAGAGTGGTATTCAACTCATCGTCGTGTCTAACCAATCTGGCATTGCTCGTGGTTTACTCGACGAAGGCGATTTAGTCGCCATCCAAAACGAAATCGATGCCTTACTCGAGCCCTATGGCGTGCGCATCGATGGCTACTACCATTGTCCCCACCACCCAGAAGTTGGTGTCGCTCCGGAGCGCAGACGCTGTCAATGTCGCAAGCCGCACGGCGGCATGCTAGACACCGCAGCACAAGACTTTGATATTGATTGGAGCTGCAGCGTGGGTGTAGGTGACGATGTACGCGATTTGCAAGCTTTTGCGGCCAAAGACCTGCCGTCCGTGCTCGTGGGCACTGGGAAAGGTCGCGCAATGCGCCAAAAGCTAGCAGAAATGGGGAAAGAGCCCGATCTTTATTGTGCTCATCTCGCCGAGGCAATCCCGTGGATAATACGCCACTGCATACCTAATAATTCCTAATCGACTATTACTGAAAGTCGTTGTAAGAAGTTGCTAAAATCAAGCCGTGGTAAATGGCCTAGTCGCAAATAACAACATTGTGTTGTACACCCCAGAACTTGATTCTGGGTTGCATCAGTCTATTGAGTTCCTGTTTCCTGAGACCAATATCACATGCCATCGCTTCAAACTAGACCATTGGCTGCAATATGTCGCGCACGGTGGCGAAGCAGATGGCGTTATTCTTGATACCGACGCCATGGGGCTTGGTGATTTGAAAACTGTTGGCGCCACACTGAAAATGCATACGCAAACTTGGTGCTTATTGCTTGTCGGAGACCGCGGAATTGCAGGCTTTGAGAGCTTGCTGGGATATAGCAACGTAGCTGTCTTGCCGAAGCCATGGACGGCACACGGATTGCAAACTTGCCTGGCAGCCTTTTCTGGTTCTGGCAGCGGCAGTTTAGCGAGCACAGACGATGACGGATTCTTAAATGGGATGATTGAGGCTTTGCGTGACCCTATAACTTGCATTTCGGGCGCGCTGCAAATGGCAGGCTTTGACAATGACGCTCTGAGCGATGTCCTTAATCCAGCCCTTGAAGCTTCGCGACTTATTAACGAGCAGCTTGAGTATATCGAGCTAACATCGCCAACGGTTACTCCGCATTACTCTAGTTTTGATTTACGTGACTGCGCAATCGGCGTTGAAAAAGATTTAAAGAAACTAGGCTTTGGCATTAAGGCTGACATTGCCCCCGGCACAATGGTATACGCCGATCCACGGTGTGCACGGGCAGCGCTTAAGGCATGCTTTTTATTGCTCAACCGCTTTGGTGTAAACAGCGAAGCACGTTTAATCAAAACCGCAGACGATAGTGGCGCCAGTTTGATCTGGAAGCAACAGGGCAGTGCAGGATTGGCGTCCGACAATCTAGCCCCACCACCTTACCTTGAAGAGCTTATTCGACGCCTTGCAGAAAAAGCACAAGCAGAAATGGTGATTGAAAAGTTAAAAGACGTGGTGCCCAACCAGGTGGGCTTGCTCTTTAATAGCTAACGTTTCCGACCCAGCCCAAGTACAGGCTGAGGTGATAAAAGAATAGGAGTTGGTAAAAAACCAATGCAGTGAAAACTCCGATGCGCGCATTCTTGAAGTCGTTAAGAATACAAAAAATAACTGCGCCGAGGCCAACGCCAAAGGCCTTGATCCCGATGAACGACCACATGCCTATGTCGAGTAATCCACTGGCCACAGGATTCGCCTCTTCGCCACCACGCTGGATGTATATCAGGGTGAAATGCGCGTCGAGAATATTCAATAACAAGAAACTCGTAAGCACAATCCATCGTACTGTGGAATAGCGATCGTAATACGAACTGCCCCTGTCTCCACCGGAGTAACGTCGCCCGCCCCAAAACGAGTAGCGAGAAATAACCGGGGTTGGCTTATTGCGACGATCAGGGCCTGTATATTCCGCCATCAATCTGTACTAGAAAAATCGAATATTGTCAAGAATGTCATGACCACGATTGTCAAATCAAGGAACAACGATTGATTTTGAATATAATATAAATCATAGTCAATATTCTCGTGGATGGGCGCTTTGCGCTTGTCAGAGACTTGCCACAGGCCAGTTATGCCGGGGCGAACCAACAGTCGCTGAATCTGCAAATCATCGTAACTTTCAACAATGAAAGGCATTTCAGGTCGGGGCCCTACCATCGACATTTCGCCACGTAAAACATTTATCATTTGTGGCAATTCGTCTAGAGATGTTTTACGCAAGAATTTACCAACTCTAGTTACACGTTGGTCATCCGTGACCTGAGGCGTAATTTCATCACCACACTGGTCGGCATACATCGTACGAAACTTAACCATTCTAAAAGTAGAGTTACGTACTCCCATACGAAACTGAGTGAAGAATATAGGACCTCTCGATTCAATCCGCACTGCCAAAGCAATAAAAGGTAACAAAACTGTTCCGAAAACAACTCCGATGATCGCTATCGATAAATCGAAGCTGCGCTTGATGAAAGAGTAGACTGGGCGTGCACTAGGCTTAGCTGGTGACACCAGCGGCATGTTGTCGAATGTCTCTACAGTAAAAGGCTGGGATAAGAAATGAGACAAGCGCGGCAGCACTTGATACGGGATTTGGTAGCGCTCCATAACACGACACATCTCCTCAAGCTCGTCTTCGGAGATTAATGGGCAGGCGATAATCAAGCGCTGAATATCGTTCGTGCGCGTAGCTGTCAGCAGCCTGTCGAAAGAGCCCAGAGGTTCTTCATCACCTATCGCCGAAAACAAGGCGTCTTCGCTTTTGTGAGTAATGAAACCACAAAGATTGTAGCTCAAGGTCGGGAAAAATTCCATTTTCCTATACAGCTGCAAAGCAGTTTCGGAGGTACCCACAATAGCAATATTAGTATTGCCGTAGCCGCAGCGATGTAACTTCTTCAAAAAGTTAAACGCGATTGCGCGTTGCAATGTCAAGAACAAGTACGAAAACACAAAAATCAGGATGTAGATTACTCGTGACAAGTCGGTAGCTCTTTCAACCTCTAAAGGCTTGTACATCCGCTTGAGGTATTCGAAGAATATACTATTACCAGGCACAATGCCTTCCATTTCTCGCAAGAGATACAGGCAGGTTGAAGTGACTAAAAACGATACCAGAATCGTCTTATAAATTGCACGGTACTCTTCAACGTTCAATATGGATTTACGCGAGTGGTACAAGCCCATCAACCATGAGCAAAACAGGACAATGCCGGTTATCAGGACAAACAGTTGACGGTAAACTGAAATATCTGTAGTAGCCCCGAAGAGGAAGGAGTAAGCGAAGAATCCTGAAAAGCAGGCCACCAATATGACAAAACCGTCAAGCCACACCTGTAAAACAGTGTAGATGACGTCGAAGTTATTAGCGATGTATTTCTTAAGCATGGGCTTACAGCATCAGATACATATAAAAATACCCTACGCAGAGTGGTTTAGCTACGAAGATTTCCGCCTAATTGCGCAGCTGCCTTCGAGGCCTTCTTAATGAATTTCTGCTCTTCTGCGTCACCTAAAGTGCGATCGGAGGCACGCAGCTGAACCGTAAAGGCCATGCTGTGCTGCCCTTCTTCGAGACCTGGCCCAGAATAAACGTCAAACAGCTCGATGCTATCCAGTAAATTACCAGCTGCAGCCGAAACAGCTTTATGGGCTGCTGCATAATCTACAGCCACCGGCAACGCTAACGCCACATCAACCTTTACAGCAGGAAAGGAAGGCGGAGCGCTGAATTTAAACTTGGTCTTAGCTTCGGCATCAACCAGTGCATCAACGTCAAACAGCATTATTGCTACGTCACTTGAGTCGACGCCAAGCGCGGTGACGATGGTGGGGTGAATGCGCGAAATCATGCCCAAGTGTTGTCGAGCAAAACTAATTTCGACGCTTTGCTGCGGATGAGCAAAGCCATAACTTTCGAGCAAGCCTTCTGGGTTGACCAGGCACTGCGAGTTAATGTTTAGCAGTGAGCACAGGTCATCGGCTACTGCGCGCAATTGCCCGACTAAGGATTGATTGCCTGCTTTCGGCAAGTCACTACTGCCCCAAACAAGCATGGCTAGCATACGCGACTCGATGGCTTCGCCACCATCGGGATTATTCTTATACCCTTTAGTGAATTCGCACAAACGGCCGTCAGCGAATTCGCGCTGATTAGCCGCGACTTGTGACAACAACGACAGCGCAGGGTTCTGGCGCAACAAGCTAACGGCATCATTAACAGGGTTTGCAATCTGAATAAAATCGTCACAAGTTAAACCTACTAATTCAGCCCAGTCATCGGCGATGAAGGAATAAGATTGCGTTTCATGCGCCTGGTGATTATTGACGAGGCGCAGCAACAATTTAGATGCCAACTTGCGATAAGGTAATTGCTGTGGCACTTCAACCGGTGCACTTAGAGGTTGCGGAACTATTTTATCGTAGCCTGCGATACGCCCAATTTCTTCGACAATATCTACTGCGGACTGAATGTCTTTAGACGCCCGATAGCTCGGAGCCACCACACTTAATTCATCGCCACTAGCTTCAACACTGAACCCCAGTACCGTTAAATTTTCAATGATATCATCGGTGCTAATATCGATACCGAGCAAAGTGCGAGCTTGAGCGGCATCAAGTAGCAACGGCGCACTAGGGACATCAGAGTTACCCGCAAAAACGGGAGCGCAATCCACCACAATATCGTCACGCATCTCACACAATAATTGACAAACACGCTGGCTAGCCAACGCTGTGTAACCCGGATCTAGTGATTTCTCGAAACGTGAAGATGCCTCGGAACGCAGGTTATGCTGCAAAGCACTACGGCGAACAGCAGTTGCTTTGAAAGATGCGCTTTCAAGTAAAATCGAAGTAGTCTCAGCGCAAACTTCGCTATTTGCACCACCCATCACGCCAGCCAAAGCAATAGCCTGATCAGAGTCAGCTATTACGAAATCGCTAGCAACAAGTTCACAGGAACTTTCGTCGAGTGCCACAAAGCACTCTTTTTCATTAGCAGGACGCACGCTTAATTGCTTGCCGCTAACTTTTGCTTTATCAAAAGCATGCGTAGGCTGGCCAAGCTCTAGCATCACATAATTAGACACATCAACCACATCACTAACAATGCGCTGCCCCACTGCGAGCAATCGTTTTTGCATCCAGCCAGGTGACGGCTGCGGCCCTTTTCCTATTGACAGCTCGGCCAACTGATAGCAATGTGCAAAGTGTTGGCCGTCGAGTTCTAGAGAGTACTCTGATGGGTTACCTGGCCAGACAAACTCACTTGGGTAATCTTTCAGTGGACGTTTAAGAATGGTTGCCAACTCGCGTGCAAAACCGTAATGCCCCCACAAATCTGGGCGATGCGTTAATGACTTATTATCAAGTTCTAAGACGGCATCGGACAATTCGAGGTAGTCGATTAACCGCGCACCGACAATGGCGTCCGCTGGCAATTCTTTGATGCCATCAGAGTCATCGCTAAGCTCAATTTCAGAGTCCGAGCAAATCATACCTTGCGAAAGCTGACCACGCAGTTTGGCAGTTTTTATTTTAAAATCACCCGGCAGCACACAACCGACAGGCGCTAATGCTACCTTCAGGCCAGTGCGAACATTTGAAGCACCACAAACGACCTGCACCGTTTCGTCGGCGCCGTAGTTAAGCGTAGTGACCGACAGCTTTTCCGCATCAGGATGCTGTTCGCAGCTTAAGACCTCAGCAACGACTACGCCTGATATGTTGTCTCCGATATATTCAATGTTCTCGACCTCTGCGGTGTGCAGAGACAGCAAGTCGCTAATTTCCGTAGCGCTCTTATCGTTAATATCGACGAAATCACCTATCCAATTTAGTGAGATCTTCATGCTTTGAATTGTTTTAGGAAACGTAAATCGCCACTGCACATGTATCGGATGTCATGTATGCCATAGCGCAACATCGCCATCCGTGATAGGCCAAGGCCGAAGGCGAAGCCAGAGTATTCGTTAGGATCGACGCCAGCTGCAGTGAGCACATTAGGATGCACAAGGCCGCCTGGCATAAGCTCAATCCATGTGGAGCCCTTACACACTTTACAGCCGTCTTTGCAGAACGGGCATCGTGCATCTAATTCAAACCCCGGCTCGACAAACGGGAAGAAGCCGGGGCGCAACCGTGTTTCAAGTTTGCGCTTAAAGACACCTTCAAGCATGCTGTTCATTGCGTGCAACATGTGTGGCACCCCAATGTTTTTTCCGACGACCAAGCCTTCCATTTGATGGAAAGTATGTTCGTGAGTCGCATCTTGCGCCTCTTGGCGGAATACACGCCCAGGCGCAATCACCCGCAATGGTGCACCGAATTCGCGTAATGCACGAACCTGAACCGGCGAAGTATGGGTTCGCAAGCAACGTCGCGGTTCTTCATCTGCGGATTTCATCCAGATAGTGTCGTGTGACTCACGAGCAGGATGATCGCCCGGAATATTAAGAGCGTCGAAGTTATTAGCTTCTGATTCTAGTTCTGGGCCATCCCAGATAACGAAGCCCATCGATTGAAAAATGTCTTCTAGTTCGCGCGCAATAGCCATCACTGGATGCACAGACCCCAGCTCGACTGTTGGGCCCGGCAAGCTGCAATCGACACCCACGGATGCCAAGTCGGCCGCCAACTCTTCTTGTTTAAGAGTTTCTCCCACTGCATCAAATGCTTGTTGCAGTTTCTGCTTGATTTCATTGGCTAGCTTACCAATAGCAGGGCGCTCGGCAGCTTCAAGTTTACCGAGCCCCTTCAGTTGAGCTGTAAGAGCACCAGTACGGCCTAAAAAGCTCGATTCAATCTCTGCCAACTGCGCACGACTTTCAGCAGCGGCAATGGCTGCTAAGCCTTCACCGCACAACGCTTCAAGACGTTCACGCATAGCGCGCTAAGCAGCTAGTGCTTCTTTTGCTGCTGCGACTACAGCCTCGAAAGCTGCGGGATCGTTAAATGCTAATTCAGACAATGCCTTGCGGTCAATCTGAACATCAGCCTTCTTGAGACCGTGCATAAACTTGCTGTAAGACAAACCGTTCATGCGAGATGCCGCATTGATACGCTGAATCCATAGGTTACGGAATGTACGCTTCTTAGTGCGACGGTCACGGTAAGCAAAGTTACCGGAGCGCAATAAGGCTTCTTTTACAGTTCGCAGTAAGCGATGACGACCGCCCCAAAAACCTTTGGCACGACGCATTAAGCGCTTACGACGACGAAGACGTGGAACTACGTTTCTTGCTCTTGTCATATTTCTTTACCTATTATCCTTGGAGAAGCTTGGCAATGTTCTTCGCAGAACCGCCAGTCATGACAGAAGCACGGCGCAAGTTACGGCGACGCTTCGAAGATTTGCCACACATGAAGTGGCCAGTGAGTTGATTACGGCGAATTACTTTGCCGTTTTTTGTTAGCTTAAACCGCTTTGAAACGGCTTTTTTTGTTTTCATCTTGGGCACGGGTGCCTCCTGTGTCTTAGGGCCAAGTGAGAGAAAGTGGACGGATATTATAGTGAAATACCCGACCACGTCTAGCCTGCTAGTCGTTATTTTCGCTATCCTCGCCGTTTTCAGCGAGCTGAGGCTCAACGGACTCAGCCGGCTCGGCAGGTTCATCCGCTTCAACCGACTCGACAGGCTTAGCCGGAACGGATGGCAGATCAGCGAAATCGTCGTTATTTGTTACTTTTAAGCCGTCGGCAATCAGTGCAGGTCCGCCATCGGAGTTGTCGTCGGCGCTAATATTGTCCTTTTCGTCGCTAACACGCGGCTTAGGCTTGCTGCCCGGAGGCAACTTCGACATGACTAAATGCATGCGGCGCCCTTCCATTTTAGGCATACGCTCGACCTTAGCAATATCTTCAAGAGATTCAGCAAGACGCAACATTACCTCGCGACCGATACTTTGATAAGCCATTTCGCGGCCACGGAACATACAAGTAACCTGAACCTTATTACCGGCATCTAGGAACTCGCGCGCTTTGCGGGACTTAATATTAAGGTCGTTAACATCAATCTTCGGCCGAACACGCACCTCTTTGGTGACCATCGCATTCGACTTTGGCTTGCCTTTAGTCTTCTTCTTTTGCTCGTACTTAAAACGACCATAGTCAAGAATTTTAGCGACAGGTGGACGCGACTGCGGTGCCACTTCAACCAAGTCTAATCCAGCGGCTTCTGCCATCTGCAAGGCGACCTTGGTAGCCGTTGGGCCAACCTGTGTGCCCTTTTCATCTATGAGAAATACTTCGCGCGCACGGATGCGGCGGTTAACTTTATATAATTCGCGCTCGCGAGGAGCGTATTTTTTTCTTGATCTACTAGCTATGGTTTTACCTCTTGTTCCGTTTCTATTTGTTGTTTAATGCCCAATTCGTAAAGCTGTTCAGAGTCTACTGCCGATGGAGCTGCGGTCAGTGGACATGCCGAAGTTGCGGTCTTCGGGAAAGCGATGACGTCACGAATAGATTCGGCGTCAAACATAATGCTATAGAGCCTATCGAGACCAATCGCGAAACCAGCATGCGGTGGTGCGCCATAGCTGAATGCCTTGAGTAGGAACTCGAAGCGCTCGGCAGCTACTTCGGGCGGCAAACCGATGGCATCGAATATCTCACCCTGCAAATCCTTGTCGTGAATACGGATGGAGCCTGAGCCCAGCTCTACGCCATTCAACACCAAGTCATAAGCCCGCGAACGAATGCCCTCCTTTTGTCCATCACGCAGCAGCGGCAAGTCTTCAACGACAGGACACGTGAATGGGTGGTGCGCTGGGTGGAATACGCCATCGTCATTTTTCTCGAACAGCGGAAATTCAGTAATCCATACGATGCGATCTGCGTCGGCCAATAAATTCATGACGGCGCCAGATTCGCGGCGCACGACATCGAGCGCGACAAGCGCACGGCGTGGAGTATCGGCAATTGTAAATAACAAATCACCCTCGGCTGCACCCACCTTTTCGATGAACGCTCCTCCAGCTTCTGATTTCAAGAAACGCGACAAAGGGCCAGTAGGACCATCGGTGCCGATTTTGCACCAAGCCGCCCCGCCAACACCCGACTCTTTGGCCAAGCGCTCGATATTCTCGATTTGCTTGCGCGACAAAGACGCACCACCAGGCACGTTGATTGCACGTATCCATCCTTTGGATTCGAGCACATTGTCGAACACTACGAAATCTAGAGTGCCTGCGACATCCGCGACATCGACAATCTGCAAAGGGTTACGCAAGTCAGGCTTATCGGAAGCATACAAAGCAATCGCTTCGTTGTATGGCATGCGTTCGAAAGGGGCCACCAATTCTGTTTCGTGAACAGCTTGGTAGACATCTTGCATGACACTTTCGACAGAGGCGTAAACATCTTCTTCGTCGACGAAGGACATTTCGATATCGAGCTGCGTGAATTCGGGCTGGCGATCTGCGCGTAAATCTTCGTCGCGCATACAGCGTGCAATTTGGAAGTAACGATCTAAACCACCGACCATACACAACTGCTTGAATATCTGCGGTGATTGCGGCAAAGCAAACCAACTACCTGGGCGCATTCTTGAAGGCACCAAGTAATCACGTGCGCCTTCAGGCGTGGAACGCGTCAACATCGGAGTTTCTACTTCAACAAATTCTTGCGCACACAATGAATTGCGAATTGCATTATTAGCCTTCGAGCGCAATTGCAATGCGCGCTGCAAAGGTGAACGACGCATATCTAAATAGCGATACTTCAACCGAGTGTCTTCAGGCACATCAATGTGATCAGCAATCTCGAACGGCAATGTTTTCGAACTGGACAAAACCTCGACGCTAGTCACAAGCACCTCGACATCTCCAGTAACACGGTCAGGATTACGCTGCCCTTCAATACGCATGCGCACCACACCTTTTGCTTGAACAACATCTTCTTGATGCAAGCCAGACATTTGGTCAGCGGCATTACTCGCAGCGTCGCCGTCAACAACTAGTTGCGTAATTCCATAACGGTCACGCAAATCAACAAAGTGGATAGCACCATGGTTGCGACGGTTATCAACCCAGCCACATAAAGTGACTTGTTGTCCTACGTTCTCAGCGCGGAGGTCTCCGCAGCTATGTGACCGCCATGCAGCGGACCTAATCATGAAGAACGTTTGCCAAGCCTTTCGCGCAGTAAAGCGCGGCGCAATGCTGCGCCGGCACGTGATACGTCAATTGCAGAATCTTTAGAACTCAGTCGTTCTTGAGCGCGCTTCGCTGCTTGCTGCGCCCGCTCGATATCGATCTCGGAAACTTTTTCAGCGGAGCTCGACAGAATCACTACAGCATCGCCCGATACTTCAGCGAAGCCGTCATGAATCAGCATTTCAATTGTTTCGCCGTCGGTTGCGACTGCACTTAGCAAACCACTTGCAGTCAACGAAACCAATTGGGCGTGGCGAGGAAGAACCCCAAACATACCTTCAGCCCCAGGAATCTGCACACTGCTAACTTCCGCCTCAAGCACGCTCTTTTCAGGAGAGACGATACTGAGTGATAGTGTGGATTGAGATGTTGCCATGATTCGAATGAACTAATTATAGAGTCTTTGACTTCTCGACGGCTTCTTCGATGCTGCCAACCATGTAGAAAGCCTGCTCTGGCAAATCGTCGTGATCGCCGTTAAGGATTTCTTGGAATGAGCGAACGGTGTCGTCGCGAGATACGAAGCGACCCGGTGCACCAGTAAATGTTTCAGCAACAAAGAAAGGCTGCGACAAGAAACGCTGCAGACGACGTGCACGACCGACAATTTGGCGGTCTTCGTCAGACAACTCTTCCATTCCTAGAATCGCAATGATGTCTTTAAGGTCAGCATAACGTTGCAGAACTTTCTGAACATCCGTTGCTGTTTTGTAGTGCTCGTCACCAACGATTTGTGGGTCAAGCATGCGAGATGTTGAACGCAACGGGTGTACCGCTGGGTAAATACCAAGTTCAGTAATCGCACGATCGAGAAGAATCGTTGAGTCAAGGTGAGCGAAAGACGCAACAGGAGCTGGATCTGTAAAGTCGTCAGCTGGAACGTATACAGCCTGCATAGAAGTCACAGAGCCTTTAGACGTAGAAGTGATACGCTCTTGAAGAGCACCCATCTCTGAGCCCAAAGTCGGCTGGTAACCCACAGCAGAAGGAATACGACCAAGAAGCGCAGACACTTCAGAACCCGCTTGAGTAAAACGGAAAATGTTGTCAACGAACAACAATACGTCTTTGTTCTCTTCGTCGCGGAAATACTCAGCCATAGTCAGGCCGGAAAGTGCAACGCGCAAACGAGACCCCGGAGGCTCGTTCATTTGACCGAACACAAGAACCGCGTTATCAATTACAGCTTGCTTTTCACCCTCTGGTGTAGTGTATTCAGACTCGCTCATTTCAATCCACAAGTCGGTGCCTTCACGAGTACGCTCGCCAACGCCACAGAATACAGAGAAACCGCCCTTCTCAACCGCAGTAATACGAATGAGCTCTTGGATAAGAACTGTTTTGCCTACACCAGCACCACCCATTAGGCCGATTTTACCGCCTAACGCAAATGGACAGAGAAGGTCTACGACTTTAATGCCCGTTTCGAAAACCTCAGACACAGCTTCCTGATCCTCATAGGAAGGAGCTGGGCGGTGGATAGGCCACTTAACATCAGCTTCCACACCACCCTTGATATGACTATCAAGCGGACGGCCAAGAAGGTTGAAAACACGCCCCATAGTAGCCTTACCTACTGGAACCAGAATTGGGCTTCCAGTAGCTATGGCTTCCATGCCACGACGGAAGCCGTCGGTGGATGCCATGGAAATACAGCGCGCAGTGTTGTTGCCCAGGTGGGCAGCAACTTCGAGAACTAGCGAGTCTTGTCCTTCTACAGGAACATCGACCGCATCGTTGATGGCAGGCATGTTGTTTTCGAAGTAAACGTCGACAACAGGGCCTAGGATTTGTTTAATGGTACCGGTAGTGCTCATTTTCGGCAGGTTGTTTAGAGTGCCGCTGCGCCGGAAACTATCTCAGAAATTTCTTGAGTAATCTTGGCTTGACGTGCACGGTTGTAGAGACGAGTGATATCTTTTTTCATATCGCTCGCTGCATCAGTCGCGCCTTTCATGGCAAAACGACGAGATGCATATTCAGAAGTGATTGCCTCAAGGAACGCTTGGAAAAAACGATTTTCGAGGTAACGTGGAATCAACTCACCCATTAATTCTGGGCCAGTCGGTTCGAGGATTGCATCGCCAGCTGCGACGGACTCGTCGCGGCTATCGGTTGCAATAGGAAGGAACTGTTGAAAGCTTTGAACGTAACGAGCTGCAGAAACAAAAAGCGTGCTGCACAAGTGGACGGTCGAAACTTTTCCGCAACGGAAATCTTCTACGAGAGCTGAGGCTAATACAGAAGCATCGGCAGCAGTCATTTTTTCGAGGTTGAAGTCTTCGAAGTAGTGGCCAACCGGGTAATTCATGCGTGCGGCGTAAGCCATAGCCTTTTTACCCACCACATACAAAACGTAATCACCTTCGATTTTAGCTAACTCGGCATCAAGCTTACGCTGAATGTTTGAGTTATAAGCACCACATAAACCACGGTCAGAACCAACCAACAGAATGCCAACTGGCGCTTCAGCGTTTCCGGGTGCAAACAGTGCCGCAGCACTTCCAGCTGCGCTTGTGTCACCGCTAAGAGTGCCTGACAAACCTGCCACCAGGGCATCAAGACGATCACCATAGGGCTTGGCAGCAACGGTTTTAGTCTGGAATCGACGCAATTTAGTGGTGGCAACCATCTCCATGGCGCGGGTAATCTTTTGAATACTACCTACGCTATCGATGCGGTCTCTAAGGTCGCGAATTGTTGCCACTGTTTATTAAGCTGTGAATGTTGTCTTGAATTCAGCA
>Ga0315320_10001040_pt1 | contig 22912 bp, 23 predicted proteins | sample M140m21515metaG_FD_203458 | JGI IMG/M metagenome (GOLD analysis project Ga0315320, IMG submission 203458) | Ammonia-oxidizing marine archaeal communities from Monterey Bay, California, United States - M1 40m 21515 | ecosystem: Environmental > Aquatic > Marine > Coastal | place: USA: California... | reverse complement strand
ATACTATGCCGAGACACCTGTCGGGAATGTACGAATTACCTGTACCTATGAAGCCGTCATTGAAGTTGAATTTATTGAAGGGCACATAACAGGTAGGCCAACGACAATTCCAAAGGCATTGCAATCCGTCTTAAGAGGAAGGCAAATGGACGATGGCAGGGGATTGCTTTCTCGAGGCACTGAATTTCAACAATTGGTTTGGAGTACCTTGCTCAAGGTGCCTTTTGGCCAAACAGTGAGCTACGGAAGAATTGCCGCATTACTTGGCGGGAAGGAAAAGGCTAGGGCGGTCGGGTCTGCAGTCGGCGCGAATCCAGTTGCGATCCTGATTCCCTGTCATCGAATACTCCCCGCAAGCGATAAAATAGGGAAGTACAGATGGGGCGTGGACCAGAAGAAAAGCTTGCTAGATTGGGAAAAGGTTAACAAGCATGAATCTCAATTATTTAAAAGCTTCCACAGGATTTGATCGGGGCTTTTCTTTCTTAATGGCAAAGGCGAATTTCTTATAAAAAAGTATTCTCACATTATCTGGGACTGGAACGGAACCATCATCGATGATTCCGGTTTATGCGTCTCGATCGTAAATGAAATTCTAGAGGCTAGGGGGTTGCCTGAACTTTTGATAGAGGACTATCGCGAGCAATTTGATTTTCCCGTCAGAGAATACTACAAAAGGCTTGGGTTGCCTTACAAAGGTACAGAATTCAGTGAAATCTCATCTCACTTCATCCAAAAGTATCATCATCACTGGAAAGAATGCCCTTTGCAGAAATACGCAAGGGAAGTCATTTCCGCAATCGCCTCGCTCGGTTTATATCAATCATTGCTTTCGGCAGGTAAGGAAGATCACGTGAAATCTTTTGTTCGGCATCATAATCTACAAGGTTACTTTTTTTCCGTTGTCGGCACTACAAATATTTATGCTGAGGGAAAGATAGATCGAGCAACAAGCTTTATGCAAACGTCAGCGTTGAAGGATCAAAGGTATTTGCTTGTTGGAGACACTTTGCATGATCATGAAGTCGCACAAGCTTTGGGCATTAATTGCCTGCTTTACTCGAAAGGACACCACTCAGAACAAAAACTGGCGCAAGCCGGCTCGCCAATTATTGATGAATTGGATCAAGTGCTAAAGTGGGTGTCTTGAGTAAATTAAAAAAAAACCGACCAGTCTTGTTGGTCGCGGCTTTACCGGTTGAAGCACATCCACTTGCTTCCGCCTTAAAACTCAAGTTTCACTCTCATGGGGAATATCGCAATGATAAGTTTACTTTGATTATTACAGGCGTTGGAAGAATCGCATCCGCCATTGCCACCACGAAAGCCTTTAGCCTTAAAGACGATTATGAATCAGTTCTCAATTTTGGTCTTTGCGGTTCAGGTAATGCTAAACATGAAATAGGGGAAATGCGTTACGTGAATCGGATTCGAGAGGTGTGCACGGGTCGAAATTTCTTCCCGGACTCATTGATTTCTCATCAATGGAAAGAATCAGCGATTCAATGCCACGATTTACCTGTACAGGACCGAAAGGTTATGGATGTCGATCCTCTAGCCGAGTTAGTGGATATGGAGTCTGCGGGATTCTTTCAAGCGGCGGTACAGTTTCTACCACCTCATTCCATCCATTGCATAAAAGTAGTCTCGGATCATTTAAATGTTTCTAAGCAAAGCATAAGGCTAATTGAGGCTTTAATTTATTCTAGGATTTCTGAAATCTCTATTTTTTTAGAATGTATTAGTAGTTCAGTCATTACTTGTCCTCCCAAAATTCCGACTAATTTACAGCAATCTATAGACGCGATATCAAAATCTTGGAGATTAACGAAGACACAAGTCCACAAGTTAAACCGAACGGCGATTGGCGCAAACTTGCGGGGTGCCGATCTCGGGTTGATCATAGGCAATTGCAAAGAGGTGAATCCAGTTTCTAAAACTGATCGTAACATAGCATTTAAAAATCTTTGTCGTGAATTGGCTAAATAAACCATTTTCTCACTTATACATTGAGCATGATGCGAGGGGCTATCCTGTAACCAACAGAATTATCGAAAGTTTTCCCCGTGCTGAAATAATCTTTATAGATAACTACAAGGAGGTTTTTAATCGTAGAAACCAGAGTTTCGCCGCTCAGAAACTTAGCCAAAAACTGATTTTAGCTAAAAAAAAGTCTGATTATATTTACGACGGGAGTCATTTCGTGCAGGAGGGAGATGAAGTGGATTATTTCTACACGGCGTTAATGCTGAATTGTCTGTACGATTGTTCTTACTGCTATCTACAAGGAATGTTTTCCTCTGCAAACTTGGTTCAGTTTGTTAATATCGAAGATTATTTTTCCTCTATCACTAATTTTGTTTCTAAAAGAAATATTAAGCAGAAACCATTATTGCTCAGTATATCTCACGATTGCGATTTGCTGGCATTCGAAAAGGTCTCAGGGATTTGTCGTGAATGGATACGCTTTTTGGAAGACCGTTCCGGCTTTGAAATTGAAATCCGGACAAAGAGTGCAAATTTTTCCTCAATTCAGGATTTACCCCCTAATGATCGCGTGCTCTTGGCTTGGACCCTTTCTCCTGACATCGTAGAGAATCGTTATGAAAAGGGTGCACCCGCTTCTCGCAGGCGTATCAAGGACGCTTTGATTGCTGCTTCCCATGGTTGGAGTATCCGCCTTTGCTTTGATCCGGTTATCCCCGTGGAGGGATGGCGAGAGGGGTATTTAGATTTGTTAAACGACACATTTTGCAAATTTCCGATGGAGCAGTTAAAGGATGTGACTGTTGGTACCTTCCGAATGAACGGTGATTATTTTCGTAGAATGACTCAAGCAAGGCCAACCGAGGAATTGGTTTATGGCGATTTTGATCACAAGAACGGGGTGGTTTCTCATACATCCGACGAAAGACTTGAGATAAACGATTTCATGACACAACAGTTGTTGAATTTTGTACCAGAGGATAAAATTCGCACATGGTCTTGAATTTATGTTAGCGATTGACCGGTAATCCCGTGGGTATATTCTGCTTACCCTTTCGTTGACCTCGAATGAATCGCGTTTATATCAAGACTTATGGTTGCCAGATGAATGAGCGAGACTCGGAGGCCGTTTCCTCCAAGTTGCGAGCTCGTGGCTATTCTATTGTAGATGATGAAAAAACTGCAGACGTTGTGCTTCTCAACACTTGCAGCGTTAGGGACCAAGCTGAGCAAAAAGCAATTGGCAAAGCCGGCTATCTCGCCTCTCGCAAAAAGAAAAACCCTAACTTTGTGTTCGGCGTTATGGGATGTATGGCTCAAAATCATGGTGAAGATCTATTGGATCGACTCCCGGATTTAGACCTTATCGTCGGCACTCAAAAATTTCATCGCATTCCTGATCATCTCGATAATCTTGTGTCTACGATTTCGGGCTTGGGACCTTCCCCGCAAACAATCATAGATTTGGGAGATGAGGAGGATTCGCAAAATGAAATCCGTGAGCATGCTCTTGATCAGCTCAATGTTTCATCCTTTGTTTCTATAATGCAGGGATGCAATATGAACTGTGCATTCTGTATCGTCCCGAAGACTCGTGGCGAAGAACGCTATCGACCCATTGAGCATATTGTGGCAGAAGTGGAGGAATTGGTGTCGACCGGCACGCGTGAAGTCACTTTACTTGGTCAGATTGTAAATGCCTATGGTCGTGGGCTAATTCCTTATTCCAAAGGGAAAAGCCCTTTTGTTCAATTATTGGAGGCTATCCACGAAGTAGACTCTTTGGAACGCATTCGTTTTACCTCTCCACATCCTGTAGGCTACGGTAAGGACTTGGTGAATGCTTACCGTGAATTGCCCAAATTGTGCGAATATGCCCATCTTCCCGTTCAAAGTGGTTCCAATCGCATCTTGAAAGCGATGAATAGACCATATACCAAGGAGAAATTTCTTCGTATCGTCGATTCTTTGCGCGAATCAGTGCCGGCTATTCACCTGAGCACTGACATTATTGTCGGTTTCCCCGGAGAATTGGAAGCTGACTTTGAACTAACCAAGTCTCTATTTGAAAACGTGGGTTTCGAAATGGCCTTTATTTTCAAGTACAGCATCCGTACCGGAACTAATGCTGCAGGCATGCCAGATCAGATATCTCGAGAAACAAAGGAAGCCCGCAATCAAGAATTGCTTGATATCTTGAGAAAGAGCTCCCTTCGGCGAAACGAATCATTAGTCGGTGCATTTCAGCAAGTTTTAGTCGAAGGACCGGCGCGAAAAGGTGAGGGCAAGTACATCGGGCGTACGAGAGGATTTCGCAAAGTGATATTTCCTGGAGACCAACGGATGATCGGCCAATTGATTGATGTGAAAATTGAGGAAGCAACCCCAACAGTCCTTCACGGCATCCCCTTTTAAAATAATTCTACGTTTTAGAAAACTGTATTTATGAATCTTTTTTTTCATACTTTATTCACTGGTTTTAGCCTTATCGCATTAGGTGCCTACTTGGCTTGGAGGTCATCAGTTTCGGAACGTGCGTTAAAGTGTTTTCCTCGATCAAGGACGGCAGCGATTGTGATGATGACGATTGCTGCAGCTTGGTTCCTGTACCGTCACATTTTGCATCTGAGTGAAGCGGATTTTGGCGAGCACAAGGCGTTGATTGCTATCATTACCTTGTTGTTGCTATTGATGTCTTTTAAATTCCTTCCTGATTTTTTGGCTGTTAGAGGTGCTGCGATCTTGGTTTTGTTTTATTCGAGAGAAGCTCTGGATGCTGCTTTCATGCAAGAACCCGAAAGTCGATTATTCATGGTTTCTATCGTTTATGTCGGGATTGTAATAGCCCTTTATCTTGGTGCTTGGCCGTATCGATTGAGAGATTTTCTGAACTGGCTTTATGTTTCCGCTAGCCGTCCTCGAATTCTTGGCATATCGATGATGGCTTATGGTGTTTTGTTGGGGGCTTTAGCTTTTGGATATTAATGAACGATGTAAGTTCTTTCGGAATAATTCTTCTTATTTCCGGGCCAGCCGGCATAGGTAAGACTACAGTTTGCGAAAGCTTATTGGCTGAATTCAGCACTGGTTTGGAACGTGCCGTCACAGCTACAACTCGAGCTCCAAGACAAGGAGAGTTAGATGGGGTGGATTATCACTTTCTTTCGACTGAAGAATTTCTGCAAAAGGTCTTGGCGAACGAGTTCTATGAACACGCGTTGGTGCATGGTCGACACTATGGCACGTTGAAAAGAGAGATTAGAAAACGGTTGAAAATGGGAGTAGATCTTCTGTTGAACATAGATGTTCAAGGTTTCGAAGCGTTTCGAAAGGCGAGCGAGACTGACCCTTACTTGGCGGGCAGGCTTTGCACGATTTTCTTGATGCCTCAAAACCTGGACGAGTTGAAACGTCGTCTGACTCGCCGAGGTACTGACTCCGAGGCAGAAATCGACCGCCGTATGGCTACGGCTAGAGCTGAAGTAGAACGAAATGGAGAATACGACTACTGCGTAAAAAGCGATTCGATGGAACACGATCTTTCGTGTGTACGAAAGATTTACCTAGAAGCAAAAGTTTAAGTGGCAATCTCTCGCCGTTCTGGTTCGGGCCAATCGATGTGAAAGAAGTTCCCTCGTTGCTCATCCGTTCGTTCGTAGGTATGCGCCCCAAAGTAATCTCGCTGGGCTTGAAGCAGGTTTTGGGGGAGTCTAGCGCAGCGGTAGCCGTCGTAATAGGCTAGTGCTGAGGCAAAAGTGGGAATCGGCACACCATGTTCGGCGGCAGTGGCAACGACTCTTCGCCAATTGGCTTGAGCTTCGGCAATGGAATCGCTGAAGTAGGGATCGAGAAGAAGATTAGCTAAAGAAGGGTTTCGCTCGTATGCCTCGGTGATTTTTTGCAGGAAGGCTGCGCGTATGATACATCCACCTCGCCAAATTTGGGCAATCTCTCCGAAGTTCAGTTCCCAGTCGTATTCTTTTTGAGCTTCGCGCATTAGCTGAAAACCTTGGGCGTACGAGCAGATCTTTGAGCAATATAGTGCGTCATGAATGGCCTTTACGAATTCCTCCTTGTCTCCAGAGAAAGAGTGCTCAGGTCCTGAGAGAAGGGACTCGGCAAATACTCGTTCGTCTTTTACGGAGCTAAGGCAACGAGCGAATACGGCTTCTGATACAGTCGGGGCGGGCACTCCCATGTCTAAGGCGTTGACGGAGGTCCATTTCCCCGTCCCTTTTTGGCCGGCAGTATCCAGCACGATATCGACGAAAGGTTTGCCGGTACGAGGATCTGCCTGTTTGAGAATGTCTGCCGTGATCTCTACGAGAAAGGAATCGAGGGAACCCTGATTCCATTTGCTAAAGATTTCTCCCATTTCCGGAGGAGTCAGACCTAGAAGGCGTTGCATCAAGTCATAAGCTTCGCAGATCATCTGCATGTCTCCGTACTCTATGCCATTGTGCACCATCTTTACATAGTGGCCCGCCCCGTTCGGTCCAATGTAGGCTGAGCAGGGGAAGCCTCCTTCAATCGGCTTGCCGGGTTTAGCGCCCTCAAGGGGTTTGCCATTGTCAGGGTCAACTTTTGCGGCGATTGCCTTCCAAATGGGTTCGAGCGTCTCCCACGCCTCAATTTCGCCTCCCGGCATGAGAGATGGACCGAAGCGAGCGCCTTCCTCGCCACCACTAACTCCTGAACCTACGAAATGAAATCCTTTCTCCTTTAGCTCTCTTTCGCGACGAATCGTATCTGTCCATTTGGCATTACCTCCATCAATGATAATGTCTCCTTTGTCCAATTTAGCTAGTAGAGAATCTATTACCGAATCAGTTGCTTCTCCCGCCTTAACTAAAATAATAATTTTTCGAGGACGCTCGATCGATGACACGAATTCCCCAAGTGCTTCGCAAGCAACAAGACCTCCAGGTGTGTTCGGGTTGCTTTCTACAAAAGCTTTCGTCTTGGATGAGGTTCGGTTGTAAACTGAGATGCGGAATCCGTGGTCCGCAATGTTCAAGGCAAGATTTTGCCCCATGACTGCCAAGCCTATGAGACCAATTTCTGAAAGATTGTCGTTCATGATGTTTTTTGTTAACGAGAAGGAGTGTGCAAGTTAGCTCTTTGTCGGTCGAGTTTTCACCTGCCTCCATTGACGCATCGATCGTATTCTTTCAAGAACCAATAAAAATTCTTCGATATCTTATCAGGTCGATTTTGATGCTGCTGAACTTTCTTTTTCTAGCATTCTGACCTTGTTTAGTTCTTGCCCAATAATGCCATACAGAAAGAGAGACAAATTCTAGTAGGTCATGCTTAAGATGTTTTCATCGAGTAGTCACTTTTGAATATCACCTCTAATTTGTATGCTGGAAATTACTCAGGTCCTGTGGCTTCTGTATTTGGCCATCCAGTTTGAGCACCTAAGCTAGGAGTATGCCTATTTTAAGTCCCGGAAACTTGCCATTCGTGTCCATTTCTAATGAGAAGTTTGTCTGCATCGAGTGGGCCCCAAGTCCCCGCAGCATAACTACCGAGTCCCTTGGCTTCGCTTTCAGTCCAGTGCTCAAGCACTGGCGTAAGGAGACTCCAAGAAGTTTCAGTTTCATCTCCTCGGATAAAAAGCGTTCCATCTCCGTTCATGGCGTCTAGGATGAGTCGCTCGTATGCCTCTGGAGTATCAGAACCGAAGGTGGTGTCATAGCCAAAGGACAGTTCAACGGGTTGGAGTCGAGTTGCAAGTCCCGGCTTTTTCGAATTTAGGGTTAGAGTAACTCCTTCGTTTGGTTGAATGCGTATAACTAGAGAATTAGGAGATATGTCGAATCGGTCTCCTTCGCCAAAGAGGATTGCGGGCGGTCGACTAAATTGAATCGTTATCTCGCTGGCTTTGCGAGACATACGTTTACCGGAGCGGAGATAGAACGGAACGCCCTTCCACCGCCAATTATCAAGATACAAACGAATCGCGGTATAGGTTTCGGTATAAGAATTTTCAGGGATACCTTTTTCGTCTAGGTAACCAGTCGCTTTCTCGCCTCCAACTAAGCCTTCCTTGTAAAGTGCGCGAACGACATCGGTATCATCGCCGTCGAGATCAAGTGCTCGAATCGCCCTGAGAGCCTTTACTTTTTCATCTCTAATCGCTTCGGGGTCGAGAGAGGAGGGTGGTTCCATTGCGGTAAGAGCAAGCAATTGCATGACATGGTTCTGAACCATGTCTCTTAATGCCCCGCTTCGGTCATAATAGCCTCCTCGGGACTCGACTCCTATAGTTTCTGCGACAGTGATCTGAACGCAGGAAACATATCGGCGATTCCAGATCGGTTCGAAAATAGAGTTTGCAAAGCGCTGCACGAGAAGACTCTGAACCGTTTCCTTTCCAAGATAGTGGTCGATGCGGTATACTTGGGATTCGTCAAACCTACGATTTATGATAGCATTCAGTTCTCGTGCGGAAGAAAGGTCACGACCAAATGGTTTTTCGATTACGACCTTTGAGGAGGCAGCAGTTTGCCTGTTGCGCCGAGCCAAACCTGAATTACCAAGATTCTCCAGGATAGGCTTAAAAACGCTTGGTGGAGTCGAAACATAAAAGAGGCACTGTGTCTCGGCACCGATCGAACTTTCGATTTCACCGATGCGTTTACTAAGTCGGTCGAATGAATCCGGTGCGTCGTAGGGGCCTGCATGGTAGTGGAGGTTGCCGGATATTTGCCCCCAAATCTCTTCATTTAGAGGCCGGCGGGAGTGTTTTCCAATCGCATCTCGCATACCCTCGCGAAAAGCTTCATCTGATAGCTCGCTTCGTCCATAGCCAATCAGGTGAAAATGCTCTGGTAGTAAACCGTCAAATCCAAGATTGTAAAGACCCGGTAAAAGCTTGCGGGCGGTTAGGTCGCCCGAGGCACCGAAAATTACAATAATGGTTGGTGGAGCTTTACGATTCGAATCTCGACTTGGGCGATTAGAAGATATTTCTTGTGCCATAAATTTTAAGTTTAACCTGTATCTAATGAAATCGAGGGGGGAACAATGCAACGTTTTCGTGGTGAAAAATTTCTGGTTTGCCTTTGGTGGCAGATGGTAAATCGACTTCAATTACGTCTAGACGGAAATGCTTAGGTCTTTGCTTTCGTTGGTTGAGATATCCCTTGCAGACCCTGAGAAGTACTTTTCTCTTGCGCAGAGAAAGGCTTTCATATCCAGAAACAAGAGAAGAGTTTGAGCGAGCTCGTACCTCTACGAAAACCAGAATCTCCTTATCTTTGCAGATTAGGTCGATTTCATCTCTTCGGTCCATGGGGTTACGCCAGTTTTTGACTAGAATATAATAGCCTTTTCTCTTTAAGAATCTACGAGAAAGCCATTCACCATATCGACCTCTTTCCGCTTGGTTCGCATCGTTCGACAGACCAAAAAATCGCCAGTGAATATACTCAATCAAGCGTCGCGAAGGAATTTCTTCCAAACAAAATTTCAGCGCCATTCGTGCTTGGGATATCTGCCGGCAAGCTCATTTTTGATCGTCGAATAGGAATCTTTCCAAAAGGCGGAAAGGTCACGAACCACTTGCACGGGTCTCCGATTGGGAGCGAGTATCTCTACTCGCAAAAAGTACTTTCCACTCGCAATCGTCGGCGTGTCATCAAGATCATACAGGTCTTGGACGGTAGCGGCGAGAGTGACTTCACCATCCTCGTCGAAACGAAGTCGAGCCGGGCTTTTCCTCGCTGGAAGGTCGATCTCCTCTGGAACAAGTTGATCCAATGCTGCTCTTTGTTCGCCGGTTAACCATTCGCACAAAAATGGAAACACATCCTTGTTGCGAACAGAGCGCCAACTTTTGGCCCCGAGGCAAAACTGTTCAAGAACCATACGACGAGCGATATCGTTAATCGGCTCAATTTCGAGTTCGGGACATTTGGTCGCTGCAAAGTTTACGCGTGCAACAAAACGATCGCATGATGCATTCCAATGCTTAAGTCGCAAACGCCCTGACTCGATTTCCTTAGCAAGAACGCTGGCAGAATCCTCGAAAGTCGGTTCTCCCGAAATTTCCTCAGAGAGTACGAGGTCTCGAAACTTTTTAATTTGCCTGCACACGACAACTCGGGATTCCTCGTCAAAATGAGTTTCAACTCGTCGTGTGAAACCTTTTGGAAATATTTCTTCTAGCCACTCCTCGCGAATCTCCGTTGCGAGACTCAAAACTAGGCCTATGTTTCCGCGCATTTCAATTTCATCTAGTTCCGCGGCGACAATGAGATCGGCATCGCGGGCCGCGCTTTCTCGGCGAAGTTCGCCATTTTTCCCATTTGAAAGAGCATATACGAGCATTCCCGAATTGCGTCGCTTGCCGATATGATCGGAAAAAGCGAACAATAGGCATTTAGCCAAGTCTGTCGGCAAACATGTTAAATCGTCAGAGCTGTCCATGCCGGCAAGAGACAGATATCTTTGAGAAAGGCGTGAGGCATCTCGGCAACGGCCAGCATGGATGCCGATATCTCTACAGAGCGAAGGATCGAAATTTCTTTCGGCTGCTAGACTCCAAGCACTAAGCACACGAAAAAAATCGGTGGCGATTTCACCTTGGTTGGCATCTAAAAGATTTTCCCTCTCCCTCTCTCTCTCTTTATCGCGCAAGGGAAGCAAAATTGGACGGTCTTGACTTAGAGCCAAGGCAAGGGCAACTGCTGGAAGGCAATTTCGAGATCGGGCTTCGAGCAATGCCCTCGCATAACGTGGATGCAAAGGAAAAGCAGCCATTTCTCGACCCATGTCGGTAAGGGATCCATCCCTGCCTAAAGCTTCAAGGTTCGTCAGTAGGCATTTTGCCCTTTCAAGAGCTAATTCTGTGGGTGCCTCAAACCAGCAGATTTTTGTAGGCTCTTGCCCCGCGGCCAATAAGCTCAGCATTGTTTCGGCAAAATCCAAACGGCAAACCTCGGGGGTCTCCGCCTTGGGTCGGTGTTCGTGCTCCTTTTCTCCCCAAAGCCTCAAGCAATAGCCGGAAGCTGTTCTGCCAGCTCGGCCAGTCCGTTGGTCGGCCGATGCATGGCTGATTGGTTCTGTCAAAAGGGCATTTATTCCACGTCTCGGATCAAAACTCGCTTTCTTCGCTAAACCCGAGTCGATAACCACTCTTACACCTTCGATAGTCAAAGAAGTTTCCGCCACATTCGTCGCTACCACTACTTTGCGGTTTTTACTTTTGCGAATAGCTGCCTCCTGCCGATCCGGGGGCAAGTCGCCATACAGGGGTAAGAGATCGAATCCTTTCATGAGATGAGAACGTTGCAATTCATCGATCGTTTTTCGGATTTCGAACGCACCAGGCATAAAGACCAGTAGGTCGCCATCGTATTCCGAGGAGAGCCGTATCACTTGTTTTGCGGCTCTTTGCCATAGAGGTTGGTCTCTATCGGCACCCGTAAAAGCAATGTCTACAGGGAATGAGCGACCATCAATCTGAATCATGGGGCAAGAGCCTAGATATTCACAAATAGGATCAACTGCAATTGTCGCCGACGTCACTAACAACGTAAGATCAGGTCGTGAATTCTCTTGAAGAGCTTTGGCTAATGCGAGAGTAAGATCAGATTCTAAGTTGCGTTCGTGAAATTCATCAAATATCAGAGCGGAAATACCTGAAAGATCAGGTTTAGCCAGCATTCGTCGTAAAAGCAAACCTTCGGTGACGTACGCTATTTTGGTAGCAGAAGATGTTTTATTGTCGAATCTCACTTGATAGCCAACCTCTTCCCCAACGGAACACCCTCTTTCACTGGCTACGCGACGGGCAAGCATTCGGGCTGCAAGTCGGCGTGGTTCAAGAACCACAATTTGTTCAGCGAAAGACCCTGAGTCGAGCAATATCTGAGGCAGTTTAGTAGACTTCCCCGAACCAGTCGGAGCCGTAACAATGAGGCGTCTCTTCTCGCGGGCGGCGGAAACGATGTCATCGACTTTAGAAACACTGGGAAGCTCTTTTTGCATGATGTAGTCGATTTCTAGAAAAACTGGAAAAGTGAGAAACGCGAGCAAACAAAAGGGGCGAGCCGTGAGACTCGCCCCTCTGCTTTAGTGAAAGCTTCAAACGATTCCTTAATCTATGAAATTTTGATTTCTTTGGGCTTCTTTTTTTCGCATTTAGGGAACATGACAGTAAGAACTCCGTTAGAGAGAGTAGCCTTCGCCTTATTTGTTTCTACGCTTTCAGGTAGGTTAATAGAGCAGGAGCAATTTGGTTCATTCGCTACTGGGTTTATCATTCCTTCCGCTTTTTCCCCCGAAATCAAGAGAAGATTATCTTCCAAATTGATTGAGATTTCTTTTTTAGAAAAACCTGGCAAAGAAACAAAAATTTCATAGCGATCTTCTTCTTCAATCAACTTAATTGGAGTTCGAAGTTCACTGCTATCATATTTATTACAGGAGCCTAAAAAGGCTTCTGCAAGTGGGGCGAATGGGCGACCTAGTTTTAGAAATTGATTTAATTCATTCTCTAGAGAGTTGGCCATACTTTGATTTTTAATACGCATTTTTTTTAATTCCTTTAATTTTAGATGAGTTAATAATCAATGTTTATGCATTATTTAGGCCAGCTTCAATAAAGTCATAAAGAATTGATGTAGAAGACAAAAAGCCAATTTTAATGAATTCACTATGTGTCTATGTGGCTCTTCTTTTCTTTTGCCTGAGCTCGGGGGGGCTTTAATGAGACAGTTTGGCTCTTTGATGGCCCTTGGGTTGAAGTTCGAAAAGGGTTGCGCCCCAAGAACCTGAAGACTCGTCTCCGAGTCGAAACCCCTTCACGAAAGATAATTTACGGAGTGTCATATGAACGGTTTCGCGCAAAGTTCCGTTTCCTTTGCCATGGATTAGACGACCTTGTAACACCCCTCGTAAGCGACATTCGCATAAGTAAACCTCTACGAGATCGCCTATATCGGCGGGACGAAACCCATGCAGATCGAGTATTCCGTCAATTGGCATTTTCACAGCGTCTATTTCTTCACTATTTTTCATCTTGCAACTGATTAAATGAAAAGTTTTGGTAGATAGTTTATTCCATTATACTAATACCAAGTGAAGGTCAGTTCATGATATTGCAGTCGATACGAATTTCCGTTTTTGTGTTTGCAGTTTCTATAGTAGCTAACGCTCAGAATTTTCAAGCTCGCATTGCAGACTTAGATGAAAAGGCTGCCGAGTTGCAGCGCCGTCTTCATGAAAACGAACTGCGCTTACAGCGGCACTCTGACGTTATGGAGCAAGCACAAGCCAGACTTAAAGCTTTTCAGGCAGGTGAAAAGTTGCCTCCGAGTTTAGTGTTGCCTGTTATTCAGCGTGAACCTGCGAGTTCTACCGGTAAAGCTCCTTCCCCGACGCATTCCCTACCCAAGCATGGTATTCCTGGTCAACAATTACACTCTCCTATTTCTCCAAGTCACCTCGAGAGTAGTCGGGCCAGAACCTATTATTTTCAAATCTTCAGCGGGTTTGTAATTCCAAACAAAGCACAAATACATTCATCTGGTTATGCTCCTGAAAATAATTTGGCTGAATACGAAAACGGATATTCCGCTGGTGCAGGAGCAGGTGTCGATTTTGGTAACTGGCGGATGGGTTTGGAGTTGTCTCATCGTAGCTACGAAAACTCCGAATCAGGCAAGGGGCACGCCGAGTTAAACGCACTAATGATTAATGGTGGTTGGGAATTAGGTTTTTTGGACTCCAATGTCTTTTATCTTGGAGTCGGTCTTGGTCCTAGTCTGGTTAAGATTCAACGCCCCCCCGGCTACTGGAGTTACAACAAAAACCTTTTCGCTTACCAATTGGCAACGGGGTTGGGGCATCGCTTTACCGAAAGCTTGTCGGCTCGATTCGGGTACAAGTACTTTTCAACTGCTTCCACGAATGATTTTGAACCTCATGGATCTCATGCTCTGGAAGTAGTTTTGGAGATAGATTTGTAATTTTTATGGATCTTCTGGATTAACCAGAATTTCTATTTTCGCCTAACACATTTACATCTCGTAAGCTCAGCTTTCCTTTGATGCATAAAAGGTGTTTATTTTATTCGAGACATCTCGATAAGAGATATCAGCGGAATACACCAACTTGAATTCCTCTATTGCGTCCTCGTGCTTGTCCATCGCTTCCAAGCAACAACCGAGTTCGTAGATTGCTTGCTTTTTCCGATCGTCCATAACTTGCAATTCCTTTTTCAGCGAACTGAACTGTTCTATCGCCATATCAAAAAAATTCTTGCTTCGGTATGCGCGACCTAGATACATGATTGAATCGAGACGAACATTGGCGTTTCGTTGAGCCAGCTGGAATTGAGATATCGCACCATCGTAATCCGATGTGTCGAACAGCAGGCGTCCGAGTTCATAACGATAACCGTAATCGTTCGGGTATCTTTCGACCAATGATTCGATTTGGATTCGATGATATTCGGCTTTTGCGGCGATTGTTTGGTCTAATCCGGATTGATTTTCAGCATTTTCAGGTTCTGCTGCAAGCGTTGCCGTCCATTGATCAATTGAATTGTCGTAGTATTCGAGGGTTAGTTCCCGTTCCTTTTTCTCAAGTGAAACATCCGATTGTCCGGCTTCGTGCTTGCGAGCCTCTTGAATCCACGCTATCGCGTTTTCGAGATCTCCTGCCCGATGGTAGAGATCGCTAAGCTGACGATAGTTGTTTAAGTTTTCAGGTTGTGATTGAAGTTCGTCGTATGTTTGCTTAATTAGTTCTTCAAGGCCTTTGGCATCGTTAACAGACTTGCTTGCTTGCTCAAGGGATTGAGCTTCTTTTTCGTCTTTAAGTTGAGCTCGATAGTCTTCGGACTCCTCCCATTTCCCTTTGTGCATTGCAATGGCAACGGATGCTTTTTTCATAAGATCCTCCGCTTCGCCGTCACCAGGGCTTTTGCTCAAAATGGCGTTGCCTGTCTTAATTGCGTTTTCGGTGTCGGCTATACCTAAGTATGCAAGACCTAGCTTTTTAAGGTTTGAGATGTTTTCGGGTTCGAGCTTATAGACTGTTTCATACGCAAATATCACGGTTTTGTGCATCTCGAGATTGGCTGCAGCATCTGCCAGTAACTGATGAGCCACCACATTGCCGGGATTTTTGGCAATGAATTCTTCGGCCTTAAGCAAGGAAGCTTCTGGATCTTTTTCTACCTTTTTGCCTATTCGAAAAGGTGCCGCCGTTACTTTACCCAAGAACTTGGAAAAACCTTTGGTATTGCTACCTGTAATCTTGATCTGCAAGACGCGAAGTTTTTTTCGAAGTTCTAAGCACCCTGGGACCTGCCTAAGGACAGAGCCAAAGATTTCCAGTGCGTAGGACGGGTTGGTTTTTTCAGCTACCTCTGCAGCTTGGAGCTGCTTGACTTGCCGTGGGTCCAAATCCGCTATGGAAGTTTCCTCAATCAATATCAGTATGTTGTGGTCAGGGCTTTAGATGATCTTGGGCTGTATCTTCATAGCACCAACTTTTACGCAAATTTCAATGCTTTTCTTACAGCTTTTTTCTAGGTCAGAAAACATTTTCCGTTTGCTTTTGGGCAATAGCCTCCACCAGTAGGCAAATTTTAGGTTCGGTTCCAGAGTTTCGAAGTAGGACTCGCCCTTCGTTTCCTAAGCTTTGTTCTTTCCGGGTTACTTTTTCAACAGTTCGGGCATTGATTCGAGGAGGTTTTATAATCAATAAGTCATTCTCGATACGCGGTAAATCCATTTCTTCTAAAGAGCTGTTGTGGTGGCACTCGCTTGAAAGGTCTGTTGTCCCGATGTACAAGGACAGTGTCTCCACCATCGTCTTCCTAGGCTCAGAAAAGCACCTACTGCCGATACAAGCCGATTAGCAAAATTTCAGTTGCTACAATTTCCGTCAGCTTTGGGGTGACACCCGTCCGTTTCGAAAAAACGGTGATCGACGATTTCAGTCATTGTCGGAGTGGAATTCCTTAGCTTTTTTCAACCAACTCCGAACCTGTCCCCCTAAAATCAAGTCCTTCGCCATTCTCGCTCCTTCGCGAACATCTGTCGCTTTTCTGGAAATGTAAAAGGCGGCGCCAGCATTTGCGGTGATGGTTGAGAGCAAGCCCTTGGGTGCTCTCCCTCCAAGCAAATTATCTAAAATCCGCAAGTTTTCTGAGAGATCGCCGCCTTTCAATTCCGATTCATCGCATGGATCTAATCCAAAAGACTCCGGTCTCCAAGTCTCCTCGCGAAAATCACTAAGTTCACCGAATCCAGCAGCAATGTTATTACCTGCGCAGGATAATTCATCCATGCCTCGCCCGTCGTTAAGTTTGCCATGAACGACAAGTCCTCGTCGTAACCCCAGAGAGTCTAAGGTTGAAGCCATCGACTGTACTAAATTCGGCGAAAAAACTCCTAATAGTTGAAATGCGGGTTTGGCAGGGTTGATAAGTGGACCCAAGATGTTAAATACTGTTCTTCGGCCTTTACGGGCAAGATTTTGCCTGACGGGCATAATTTCCTTGAACGCTGGATGAAAACTCGGGGCAAAAAAGAAAGTGAAATTCAATTCCTCCACAGCTGCAATCAGGGTGGCGGGAGGCGCCTTGAGGTTAATCCCAATACCTTCCAGAAGATCTGCGCTCCCACATTTCGACGTAATGGACCGGTTTCCATGTTTAAATACGGGAACGCCACCTGCAGATAGAACAAAGGCAACGAAAGTAGATATATTGAAACTACCGGATTTGTCTCCGCCGGTGCCACAGACATCAATGGCCGCCTCGGCTATAGCGTCTAGTCCTGGATTTCTAGCCAAATTCCGAAATCTTGATGCAAATGCGGCAACCTCTTCTGGTGATTCGCCTTTATCTGCTAGTGCCAAAAGGAACCGTTCCTTCTCCTCGACGTTTGGGTCAGGCGAGGCCAGCAGGTCCGAGGCTGCCTCAACTTCAGTGGCATTCAAGTCGTTGCCCGATTCAGCTTTTTCGGAGAAATTATTTAGAGTCGTTTCATTCATTTTAATGGATGTGTTGATTGGAGTTTGAATGTTCTGAGGTAGGAATCGTTTTATTACCCTATTTCCAAGACTTCCGTTTTTCCATCTTGCCACGGCAGGTTAAAAGTCGCTTGAAGCTTTACAGGATGCGATGTTTTCTTGGAATCTTTTTTTTCTCTGTAATTGGAATTGTGACGCCTGCTTTCGGCGCCGAGAATAATTCGACTTCAGCGAATTTAGATCAGCACTTGGCTTTAGATTATGCTGATGCGATGGTTTATGGCTTGGTGGAAGGTTTAACGGAGTTTTTGCCAGTTTCTTCCACCGGTCATTTGATTCTAACCAAAGAATGGATGGGAAAAGCAAATGAAGAGGACCTTCAGTCTGCCCTAAATGCCTATTTGATCGTGATACAAGTTGGAGCCATTCTTGCCGTTGCTTTATTGTACCGAAGAGATGTATGGGCCATGGGATTGGGCTTGATAGGACTTGACCCTCGTGGGCGAGCACTGGCTAGCAATGTTTTCTTGGCGTTTTTACCTGCTGCTGCGATTGGCCCTTTTCTCGATGAGTTCATCGAGAAAAGACTTTTTGGGGCACTACCTGTTGCAGTGGCTTTACTTGTCGGCGCGGGCCTTATGTTCGCTGCCGAGCGAATGAGAACCCGTCGCGAACGAGCTGACGCCGGAGCATCGATCGATCTAAGCAATATGCGACCAATTGGAGCCTTTGTTATTGGCCTCATGCAATGTGTGGCGATGTGTCCGGGCACAAGTCGCTCCATGATGACCATCGTAGGCGGGTATCTGGTTGGATTACGTCCTGCAAAAGCGGCGGAGTTCAGCTTTTTACTTGGTCTGGTCACCTTGACGGCAGCGGCAGGCTACAAGACAGTTACCAGGGGAGAGGAAATGCTCGAGCACCTAGAGGTTGGGCCTGTTATATTGGGTTGTTTTGTTGCAGGCATTTCCGCCGCTTTAGCCGTTCGATGGTTGGTCGGTTTCTTGTCTCGACGAGGCTTGGCCTTGTTTGCTTGGTATCGAATTCTCCTCGCAACGGTCATTTTTGTTATGATTGGAATGGACTTGATGGATTAGTTCGTGAGCTTGACTGACCGTCCATGAAGTGATTTTATAAGGATGTTTTCCAATACATAGTATATTTTAATACCTACCAATTCTATCCACCATGGGCCAACCTAAGCGCAAACACTCAAAGCAACGCAGCCGCAAAAGGCGTGGTGCGAATCGCTTCATTGCACCAAAACTTGCTAAGGACGCTGACGGCTCCGTTTTTCGTCCTCACCGAGTGAATCCGGAATCGGGGCAGTATCGCGGACGACAAGTTCTCGATATCGAACTATAAGCCGCTATCGGTCGCTTCGGTGTAGTGACGTCCGAGGCTAGAGTTAGATTGGCCATCGATGCGATGGGCAGCGATGAAGGACCTGATGAAATCCTCGAGGGCTTAGTTCTTGCGTTGGAGGAAGCTCCTCGGAACGCCAGATTTGTAGTCGTTGGGCAGGAAGATGTTCTTGGACCAATGATTGAAGCTAAGCCCCGTTTGACATCGTCTAATGTGGAAATTCACCATGCCTCGGAAGTTATTGCCATGGGCGAAAAGCCCATTGCTGGTATTAAGCAGAAAAAGGACTCTTCCATGTCGCGGGCATTAGAGATGGTTAAGGAAAACTACGCTGATGCCTTGTTGAGTTGCGGGAATACTGGATGCCTCATGGCTGGTGGAGCTATCCGTCTTCGAACTATTGATGGTGTTGAGAGACCGGCCCTTTGTACGATTTGGCCTGGTCGCGAGCGCTACTTCACACTACTCGATGCGGGTGCTAACCCACATCCCAAGCCCATACATGTCGCACAGAATGCCATTCTTGGATCAAACTATGCTAGGGTTGCGCTAGGTCTGGTGCGACCTCGTGTGGGTCTCCTTACCATCGGAACTGAAGAAGGCAAGGGAAACGAACTAATTCACGAGACGCACGAGATGCTTAAAAGTATAAACGGCAGCATTCTAAACTACACTGGTCTCATCGAGGGATTTCAGATTTTCGAAAATATAGTGGATGTCGTTGTTTGCGACGGTTTTGTGGGAAATATCGTGCTAAAAGCCTGTGAGTCCTTAAGTAAGTTGATCGGTAGTTTCCTTGACGAGGAATTACGTCGCAACGCCTTGCGAAAAACGGGGGCATTGCTCTCCAAGGGTGCATTCCGCAGTCTCAAGCAAAGAATTAATCCTGAACAGTTTGGAGGAGCTCCGCTGTTAGGCCTTCGTAAGCATGTAATAAAGGCACATGGATCATCCAATAGGCACCATGTTCGTGGTGCTATAAAAATTGCTCTCGATCTGGTTCAATGCGACATGCTTAGCCAAGCTCTTGCCGACATAACTTCTGCAAACGAAATCCTGCGTCCTGAGATATCCTAAAACATAGCTTAGTGATTATTTAATGACTGCCAATCCTTCCGCTACCGTAATTTTGGGCCTTGGTTCCCATGCCCCCGTAAATCGCCTTACTAATCTTGAATTGAGCAAGAAAGTAGATACCAGCGACGAATGGATTTTTTCCCGAACTGGCATTAGCGAGAGACGAATCGCTTCATTTGAAGAGACCACGAGTGATCTCGCATTGCGCGCTGCTCAAAATGCACTGGAGGCTGCCGACGTATTGCCTGAGGAAATTGATCTTGTGGTCGTCGCCACAATTACGCCGGATATGGCATTCCCTTCGACGGCATGCCTTCTACAGCATAAACTTGGTCTCCGAAACATATGTTGTTTCGATTTGGAAGCAGCTTGCTCGGGATTTGTTTATGCCCTCGATGTGGTTGACGCACTTCTCCGGTCAGGTCGCTATAAAAAAGCCCTAGTCGTGGGAGCTGAAAAGTTATCTAGTATTATCGATTGGGAAGATCGTTCCACTTGTGTGCTTTTTGGTGATGGTGCCGGTGCGGCGGTATTGGGAGTTGAAGGCGACGGACCTCGACTCGAAGGTTTTCTATGTGGAGCGGATGGCGCCAATCCGTCCTTACTTTGCCAACCTGCCGGCGGTTCGTCCAAGCCCGCTTCTGTTGAAAGTCTTCAAGGTCGGGAACATTTTCTTAAGATGAATGGTCGCGAGATTTTTAAGAATGCTGTACGCGTCATGGAGGTTGCTGGAAAGAGCCTTTTGGAAAGCCACGGATTGACTCCGGAAGACGTTGATCACGTTATTCCTCACCAAGCAAACCGAAGGATCGTTGAAAGCCTTTCTCAACGCCTTTCCATCCCGATGGACAAGTTTTACTGCAATCTTGAAAAATATGGTAATACTTCTGCGGCATCTATTCCCATTGCTATGGACGAGGCGATGCGAGGCGGTGTTTTTAAGTCGGGTGAAATTGGCCTTATGGTTGCCTTCGGAGCAGGCTTGACTTGGGCTTCAGCAATTTTACGCTTTTAGAATATCACTAATCTTCATTAAAATGAACTTTTTACGCATTGCGCCAATACTTCTATTACTTGCTTCTCTAGGAACCGATCTCTGGGCGTCCTCGCCGGGAGATTACCGCCGTCGTTCTCCTGGTACTTGGCGCCGGCAACATGACGAAAAGAGCTATCTTTTCCCAGGTACTGGTATTTTTGGAAAAAATCGTGATCCCATCCAATTCGAACAAGCAAAGAACTGGTTTCTGCAGGGCGAAGCGAAAGAAAAGAAGGGTGACCTAAGGGATGCCCTTGGATTCTATGATAAATTTTCAAAACGCAGAACCGATGCCCGTTTAACTCGCGATGGCGTTGAAGTGCAACTCGGTCCGGAAGCCTTATTCCGGGCAGTTCACATTCTTGAGAATCGCGGGGACTGGTCCAAGGCGTTCGATCGGTTACGCCTTATCGCTGAAGCCTATACCGAGTATGACTTTGACAAGGTTGCCGAAGCTCTTATGAGGCTCACCGAACGATTGGCCAAGGAAAAGCAACCTCGTAAATGGGGCTTTATTCCTCGTTTCCGGAGTGGAGAGCAGGACCGTCTCCGCCTCAACGAGATTGCTCGTCTCGCTCGTGGTCCCAAATACGCTCCTCGAGCACTCACTGCACTTGCCGAAATTGCCAGTAAGGACAATGAAGACGATGAGGCCATCGATGCTCTCGAGCGACTAGTTAATCTTTATCCAGAAAGTCATTACTGTGAAAAAGCATACTATGATCTCGCCGTTATCCATGAGGACATGGTTGCAGGCGCAGATTACGACCAAGGTGCCACGCTTAAGGCACTGAACTTTTATGAAGATTATTTAATCCTTCATGCATCTCCTCCTCCAAGGTCACGGCACGAAAACGCCAAAGAGTTTGCCGCAAGATTAGCCGCGGCCAAGGAGAGATTAGTCAAAGCAGAAGATGGTCGGCAACGAATGCGGGAAGTACTTTCGGCGAGCAAGCTTCGCGTCGGTCGATTCGTTGAGAAAAACGGCAAGTTTTTCATTATGCGCTGGAAAGAGCTAGGAGCTCGTCCTGCGCTTCAGTTTTATGGAGAGGCTATTACGATTGCTCCAGAATCTGAATCAGCTCGTGAAGCCAAAGCTCGTATCGCTGACTTACGCGATAAGGAATGACCTATACCCGTCAAGCAAACGGGTCTAACTATTTGCGGGCATCTTTTTCTGCCTTTTCTTTTAAGTTTTCCGGCATAACCCTCCTTCTCTTTTACTTTTTGCTCGGAGGTTGCCGGTATGCCCTTGGTCCTGCGATCGAACCTTCGTTTGATCGTCTATATATCCGTATCGTCCACAATGATTCACTTGCGCCACAGGCTGGACCTCTACTGTCCCGTGCTCTTCGTGAGGAAATTGTTCGTGAAGGTTGGGCTCGACTTGCGAATTATCCCGAAGATTCAGATGCTATTTTAACTGTTCGTCTTGTTGACTTTGATCAAATTCCCGAAGCTTATCGCTCTGACGATACTGTGCTCGCCTCTAGTTTTCAATTGAGGCTTTTTGCTCTTGCTCACCTTAAGTCGTCACCAAGTGGAAAATCTCTTTTGAAGGAAACTCTCTTTAAATCCAATGCGTCCACTGTTACGGCAAGCTTGACTGAAACACCCGTTTCTCGTCAACCGATGATGGTGGCCTCTCGATCGCTTGCCCGACAAATTGCCTCATTTGCAAATCGAACCGAATGGTGACTACTGACTCTGATACTTTCTTCGGGGACTCTCGCCCTCGGATTCTCGCTCCTTCAATCCTAGCCGGAGACCATGCCGATCTAGCTGGCTCTCTTGCCGAAATTGAACAAGATGGGCGCCGCTGGATCCACTTGGACGTGATGGACGGACACTTTGTTCCCAATGTGACGTTCGGGCCTCAGACAGTGGCGGACTTGCGTCGCCGAACGGAAATTTTTCTAGATGTTCATTTAATGATGGAATGCCCTCATCGATTTTTGGATGCCTTTGCCGAGGCGGGGTCGGATCTTATCAGTATACACGTCGAACCCGATTATGATCATGCCGATGCATTATCTCGTATACGCGGTTTAGCCAAGCGTTCAGGCATCGTCATTAACCCAGAGACACAGGTCGAAAAAATCTTTCCATTCCTAGAAGAGGTCGACCTTGTTTTGTGTATGACCGTACGACCCGGATTCGGCGGGCAAGCTTTTATGGAGGGTGTTCTCGAGAAGGTACGAACCCTTAATGAGCTTCGCGAAAAGGAGGGGTATCGTTATTTGATAGAAGTGGACGGTGGAGTAACTCCTGAAAACTTGCCCCTTTGCACAAATGCGGGAGCTGATGTTCTTGTAGCTGGAACAGCGTATTACAAAGCCGATGCTTTAAAGCGCAAAGCCTTCGCCGAGCTGGCGGGCGAACCGAACTAAAGCTTTATCATTGGTGCAATTACCAGTGCAACTACGGTCATCAATTTGAGCAGAATGT
>Ga0315320_10001038_pt1 | contig 22929 bp, 15 predicted proteins | sample M140m21515metaG_FD_203458 | JGI IMG/M metagenome (GOLD analysis project Ga0315320, IMG submission 203458) | Ammonia-oxidizing marine archaeal communities from Monterey Bay, California, United States - M1 40m 21515 | ecosystem: Environmental > Aquatic > Marine > Coastal | place: USA: California... | reverse complement strand
AACGCTATGAAGAGGACAAACAGACTCTGGATCGAACTCAGTCCAGAATCGAGGAAATCAAGCTTGAGATTTCAGATTCATTAAAAATACGAGAACAACAAAAACAAAACACAGCGAACAAGGCCGAGCTCACAAAAATGCTAGCCGAGCTGGACGCCATTGAGAGAGAACTAGCTGAACAAAAGAAGATTCAGATCGTCATCCCAAAGGTGGATCCAAAGGCTCGCGAAACAGCCAATGACATGCAGGCCCAACACCAGCAACTTGAAGAACAAATTGCCCAACTCGAACAAGACCTTAAGGAACGAAAAGACAAGAGCGAAGCTAACGTTACCGTCCTTCCGCAGGGTTCAGGCCTGAATTTCAAGCCTCATTTTGTCGAGTGCGCGGCCGACTCTTTCGTCATGCATACACAAACGCCTCCAAAACGGATTCGCACCGCAAACGCTGCCAAAGCAAAAGAATTCATCGACCTGATGGAAGTGGCAGCCAACGGAAAGGCCGATTCCATTGTATTTTTGGTCCGCAGCGATGGCCTTGCTACATTTCGCAATCTGAAAAGCATGTGCGTTCAACGCAGTATCCGTAATGGCAAACTGCCTGTGGTCGGGCAAGGACGAATCGACCTCTCTGCCTTTACCAACAAGAAGAAATAACAACTCGAGCAAGGTAAACCCACGCACATGAAACGTCCTCGCGGCACTGACGAAGATGACGGCGGACTCGATTCGCTGCTTGACACGATGACGAACGTCGTTGGCATTCTGGTGCTTGTGCTAATCGTGACCCAAATGAGTGTCGCGGAAGTTGTCACAAAGCTCACCACTGAAAACCAAGTTGACGAAAAAGCTGTCGAACAACTCAATCAGCAGCTCGACATCGAGCGTACTGAGTTGCGCGACTTGGAAAAGATTCTCGTCAACCCGATTGACATTGATGAGGACAAACTTCGTCAAGAACTGCAGCTAAACAAAGATCTTCTCAAACGCAAGAAAGAGCTCCTCGCTCAACGAGAAAAAGAAAAGAATGAGTACGCGATCAAGATCATCAAAGATGAAGAACTGGCAAAGACCAACAGCAAAAACATTGCGGACACGGCGGCCAAACGAAAAGAACTCGAAACACTCATCAGCACGTCATTAGAAAAGAAAGCCACGCTCGCTGCGCAGCTCGACAAGACTCCGCGAGTCAAGGCACCGGCTGATATTGAAATCAGCATCCCCAACCCACGCCCCGCCCCACCGGGTGCTAAACAGCTGATGATTATCTGTAGTGGGAATCGCATTTACCCATTAAACATTGACGCCTTTAGAAAAGACGCCGAGTTAAAAGCAAAAACAATAGTGAGCCGCTTCAACATGAAACGGGATCCTGCAAAAGGAATCGATCCAGCAGAGTTCAAAAAGCACTACGAAAAGCTGAAGGAACAAAGTCCTTTTTTCGACGTCGAGTACTATGTACAGGGCGACCGTTGGCCACGCTTTCGACTCATCCCACGCGAGAACAAAGGTGGATTCGGAAAGGAATTAGTCAATCCAAATTCCCGTCTGCGTCGTTGGTTCAGCACAGTTGACTTTAGCAAGTACTATGCAAAATTCTTCGTGTTGCCGGACAGCTTTGATGCTTACGTGATTGCGCGGAGATATTTTTCACAGCAGAAGATCCTCGCCGGCTGGGATCCGCAAAACGCGAATTGGCAATTGACGTCTCCTGTTCCGGGTGGAATCGAACTGGGACCACCACGCCCCAAACCACCTCCGCCACCACCGGGCACAAAACCTCCACCAAAGCCAAAACCGGCAAACGTGATCGACTGAGACATCTCGACCAGACAATCACCCTCGCGGTTGGTTTTGCATCCGTCCGCAGGCAGATTTGCAGGATGTGAGTGATTCCAAGATCGGTCCATGCAGACTCAGTTTCATGCGAATTTGGCGTTTTTTACCGAGGTCATTGACAACCGGTTCAATCCGAGCTTTTTAGCAACAAGGGCGAGGGATTCTGAACTTTGCCAGGCTGCCGTTGACCATTCCCCGGACGCTCACGATCTCCCAAGTCTGCGCGTGCATCTTCTGCTAAGTTCGACAGTCTCGCCACGATTTCCGGTTGATCCGCCGAACAGTCATCGCTGCAATCGACATCCAACACAACATTGAACAGCAAAGGATGACTGCCATCCTCATGCGATTCTGCCCCCCGTTTAAAGTGAGGGTGTTTGGTGAATTCTTTAAGCGGCAGGAACAACTTCCACGGTCCACTGCGGACGGCTTGCAACTGGTCGCGTTCATAATAGTAGAACGCATCATACGGGCTCTTTGCGAGCTTTCCACCGAGTAACAAGCCGGATATATCATGCCCATCAATTTTACGATCGTTGCGACGCTCAGCCCCTCCTAATTGTGCAAGTGTTGGAAGCAGGTCCATCGTCGTTGACAACTCATGACAGACGGTTCCGGCAGGAATACGCGTCGGCCACCACATGAGGGTTGGGACACGAAACGCCCCTTCGCTAGTGGTGTATCCTCGCCCATGCAGCGGCCGATTGGTTCCCCTTGCCAAGCTCGCTTGGCCTCGTGCCATCGGGGCCCCGTTATCTGAGGTCCAAATCACCAAGGTCTTTTCGTCAATTCCCAAGGCGACCAACTTGTCCATGATCTTACCAATGGACCAATCAAGCTCCTCGATGGAATCACCCCAAGGTCCATTCTTACTGCGTCCCCGAAAATCTTCGCTGGCAAAGGGAGTTGCAGTGCTGCCGGGCATCGCCTGTGGCATGTACAGGAAAAAGGGTTGCTGCTGATTCTTCTCGATAAACTCCATCGCCCGCAGTGTGTAATCTTTTGTGAGCTGATTGCGATCAACGGGCGCTTCAATGACCGTTTCGTTTTCGAGCAATGGAAGCGGCGGCCAAGGACCACCATCAAATCGCTCAGCCACTCGCCGGCCCACCGCTTCGGTCATGTCATCGCTGTAAGGGATTCCATAAAACCAGTCAAAACCCTGGCGTGTTGGCAGAAATTCCGACTGGTCACCCAAATGCCATTTGCCAATCATCCCAGTACGATATCCCGCGTCACGCAGCACCTCGGCAATGGTCACTTCATCCGGATTCAAACCATAAGGGGAAATGGGCCGCAGCACCTGTCCATCACGCGGGTTCGAGTGCATCCCAACTCGTTGGGAATAACACCCGGTCATCAAACTGCTCCGAGACGGCGTGCAGACGCCTGCAGTGACACAGAAATGGGTGAACTTCCGTCCTTCGGCGGCCATACGCTTCAACGCGGGCGTCCTGTGAACTTGTGATCCAAATGGTTCAATGTCGCCGTATCCGAGGTTATCGCAAAAAACCACGATAAAGTTCGGCTGCTGAGCTTTTCGCGCTTGAACAGCCTGACTCGCAGTTTCTTGCCCACTCGCGGTCGCAAAACAGACAATCCACATTAACCCGAAAGTCACGGCAGACAGTCGATTGACGTAATGCACAGAATGCACATCTCCGCAGAACCATTTGGAAGCACCCATCATTTCACACCTCGCACCGAAGAACATTCACATTGAGATCAGTCGGTCATGTTAACCGCTTGGAACCAAGAATGCTCAAATGGGGTAAAGCCCGGTTTCCAGCACACATCAACCAGCGAAAGTCTCCAAAACCCACGTAACCGGCGTATTTCGCCGCATCCTGCGCCCGCCGCCAAATCGATGCGAACTGCACTGTTAAGACTGCTACGCCTGCCACGAATCACAAAAAAGGAGTGTGTCAGGCTGCGTATGCCGGCAGCACTCATTATCATAGGGAGAGCGAGAGAAAGGCGTGAGCAATCGAATTGTCGTGACAACAGCTGGAGCTGATCCAGCGTGTGCGTCATGAACAGATGATTCGCGTACCACCCCGCCCTGCCCTCTTTTTCATTCCTCACGTCGACCTACATTGCCCGAGACCTGCCCATGTCAAAGCCCGTTGACCGCCAGCCGCAAACCTCGTCATCCAACACCTCCGCCGAGAACTCGGTCGATACCGCTCGTCGTAGCTTTCTGAAAGCCGGAACGGCGGCGTCCGCAAGCGTCGTCGCTGGCTTGACCGCAGTTCGTCCCATCCGTGGTGCGGAACCGCAGAACCGTTCGGAGGAACCAGTGCGCATCGGGTTGGTCGGAGCTGGCGGACGTGGTGGCGGGGCAATCAACGATTCGCTGACCATCAATGAAAACGTAACGCTGTCGGCCATCGCGGACGTCGAAGAACGGAAACTCGAAAGCGTTCGCAAGGGAACAGCGAAGCGTCACGAAGGAAAAGTCGATGTCGCTGAACACAAGATGCACAGTGGTATCGATGCCTATCGCCGTATTTTGGATGATCCGGACATTGATGTCGTGTTGTTCGCCACACCCCCAGGTTTTCGCCCTCAATATGTGGCCGAAGCGGTCGATGCAGGAAAACACGTGTTTGCAGAAAAACCGACATGTGTTGATCCGGCTGGCTACAAAATCTGCTTGTCAGCTCACGAGCAAGCAGAAAAGAATGGCACAGCAATCGTCACCGGCACACAGTATCGCCGCCAAACAAATTACGTCGAGGCAATCAAGCAACTGCATGAGGGGGTCATCGGTGACATCATTGCTGCTAGCATGCGATATTGCTCGAGCGGCATCTGGTTCCGCAATCGCCAACCTGAGATGTCTGACACGCAGTACCAAGTTTTCAATTGGATGCACAATATTTGGCTATCAGGTGATCAAATCGCCGAGCAGGCAGTTCACAACATTGACACAATGAACTGGATCATGGGCGGCCCACCTGAATCAGCATATGGATCAGGAGGTCGTTTCACACGTCCAGAAGGCAGCGAAATGTGGGACAACGTCGAGGTCGATTACGTTTACCCCGGAAATCGTCTGGTGTCATTCATGTGCCGCCAAATTCCTGGCACTCAAGGTGACAACTCCAACATAATTTACTGCAGCGGAGGTCGCTGTACGATTCGTGGTGGTAACAGCGGCGCCTCAATTGTCGATCGTGACGGCAAAGAAATCTGGTCCATGAAAGGTGACATAGGTGCTGCATACAAGCAGGAGCACAAGGATCTGATTGACTCGATACGGAACGGCAAACCCATCGTCGAACTGAAGAATACCGCTGACAGTTCCATGACAGCGGCACTCGGTCGAATGGCAGCCTACACCGGTAAGAATGTCACTTGGGACTTTGCCACCAATGAATCCAAGCTCGATCTATTTCCCAAGGACTTCGACATCAACGGTCCTCGCCCTGAACCAGAGTTCGCGATTCCCGGTAAGACCAAACTGATTTGATCCGGAATCCACGAGTCACCACCAATGTGGCTTGATTGAGAATGCGTTGGTAAGGATCTGACGTTCCAAAGCAGATCCACCAACGCCTCTGCTTCGATGATATCGAGCCAGGTCATGGCATTGCAGATGGTGTCATTGCCGCTCACTCATTGCCGCCATTTCTACCGGTGGTTTTGCATCCGCAGCCAGTTCCCCCTCTGCTGTGCTTACTTGGGCCGCTTACTTGGGCCGCTTACTTGGGCCGCTTACTTGGGCCGCTTACTTGGGCCGCTTACTTGGGCGACTCTCAGGCTGTTCTGACGTTTCCTGGGGGCTCTGCGCCCTTGCCTGGTGGCGTTTGCCACGCTTGGCGGTCGGGTGGCAGCAGCCTCTTGCTTGACCGACCAAAGCAATCACTTTTCAGAGCACCATCGCCAGCGCGACTCTGCATCTGGTTAAAATCAGGCTATTCGCGGTCCCCAGGTGGGATACCGTGGCCTTGGCAAAATTCTTTTCTGGCGAATCCTAATAAGAGGGCAGCGTGATCGTCAACGCTGCTGAACCGCAATCTTTTCTCTACAAACAAAAAACCGATGACCGAATCAGGATCCACCTGGCCGGCTGAAACCATCAATGCTCTCGTGGATCGCTACGAGAGGCCACTGCTGGCGTATGCAGGCCGAATGTTGGGAGGTGATTGGCAAGGAGCACAGGACGCGGTGCAGGAGACTTTTCTGCGGTTATGTCGCGAAGATCCAACCAAAATTGAATCGCGTGTTGCGGCATGGCTATTTTCTGTTTGCCGAACCCGAGTCATAGACATGCAGCGGACTAATCACTCGACCCCCTTTGACTCTTCGCAGATCGCCGTGGCCGATGCATCGCCCGATGCATCGGAAGCGGTGATCAAGGCCGAGGATCGCGACCAGTTGTACGACCTAGTAGAAAAGCTCACAAACCGCCAACAGGAAGTACTCCGATTACGTCTGCAAGCGGGACTCAGCTATCGCGAGATAGCGGAAGTAACTGGTCTGACGATTGGAAACGTGGGCTTTCATCTGCATGCCGCGGTTCGCAATCTTCGAGACTCCTTAGCAGTTAGCTGACACCTCTCTCAAACCCCGCCTCCCCCACCCGAACCATACCACCTGAAGACCTGAGATCGAAAATGTCTGACTCCATCTGGGACGATCCTAACGTCACCGCGTACATCCTTGGCGAACTGCCACCAGAAGAAGCTGAAGTCTTTGAAAAAAGAATACAGCAAGATTCTAGCTTGGCAGAAGCAGTGGCCGAAGCACGTAGCGTGACTGACCAGCTGCAAGTCATGTACAACGACGAAGCGAATGCGACACTTGCCCCCAACCGACGTGAAGCCATCACTGCTGGCGGGCCCAAAAGCACTCGAGCACCGGACCAACCGTCCAACTGGCGTTTGCCTCTTATCTTATTGGCAACCGCAGCAGCATTGCTGCTTCTCATCGGAAGCCCCATGTTGATGCAGCTAGACGTCACCGTGTCCAACGAATCAACCAATTCTATCTTGTCATCTTCAGAAGATGCAGAAGCATATTCTACCTTAGGGAATGCTGAGTCCGAGTTCATGGCGGAAGGACAAGCTGATAATTCTGCTGAACCATCCAGCATCCAACGCGAGCGTAAACACCAAACAAGCGGCGCGTTAAAACCAAGAGACATGACCTTGCAAGAAAAGGGAGATCTCCTCGCATTTGACAAAAAAATGATGGCAAAAGAGTCCAAGACCGAAGACATGGCCCAGAGTTTTGGTGCGGGGATGGAGGGGATGCAAGATTTACAAGAAGAACTATCTGGTGAATCGCCCGACCAAGAGCTTCCTCCGATGTCCATCGCGGCGCCCAGTTCCGCTCGAGCCAAAACTTCAAATACCCAGTCACCATTCAATAGACGACAAGCCAAGACTGCACTTGAATCAGAACGCTTTCCAATTCCAGACCTACAACGTGACGACGACGCGATCGCGAGTCGCGATCAATTCCAGAACGTTACGGAAAACGCTTTCAAACGCGTAGCAGATGCACCACTGAGCACCTTCTCCGTTGACGTGGACACCGCGAGTTACAGCAAAGTCCGAGAATACCTGCTACGCCAACGAAGACTGCCACCCGTTGATGCTGTTCGCATCGAAGAGATGGTGAACTACTTCAACTACGAGTACTTGCCCCCAAAAGATGATGCAGAACATCCCTTCGCTGCAAAGGCTGAAATCATCTCTTGCCCGTGGAATGACGACCATCGGATAGCAAGAATCGCCCTCAAAGGCAAAACGATGCAACCCAAGAATCGGCCACTCAGCAACCTTGTATTCTTGCTGGACACAAGCGGTTCCATGAACTCCGCAAACAAACTGCCACTGGTCAAAGCCGGTCTGAACATGCTGCTATCGCAACTAGGTGAAAACGACCGTGTTGCCATCGTCGTTTATGCTGGCTCTGCAGGACTCGTGCTTGACTCAACACCAGCCACAAAGACACGTGAAATCGAAAACGCTCTGAACACATTGGCGGCGGGTGGAAGCACCAACGGAGGGCAAGGAATCCAACTTGCCTACCAGACCGCTCGGGATAACTACATCGATGGCGGCGTCAATCGTGTCATTCTCTGTACTGACGGTGACTTCAACGTCGGCACCACTGGCACAGGATCGTTGGTCAGAATGGTCGAAAAGGAAGCGGCCGGCAATATTTTCCTGTCGGTACTTGGATTTGGAATGGGCAATCACAACGACAGCATGCTGGAACAAATCAGTGGTCGTGGAAACGGTAACTACGCATTCATAGACACCCAGAAAGAAGCACAAAAGGTACTCGTTGACCAAGCCAGCGGCACCCTCGTGACGATCGCCAAGGACGTCAAATTGCAAATTGAATTCAATCCCAGGATGGTTTCGGCCTACCGTCTGATTGGATACGAAAACCGCATGCTGGCAAAAGAAGACTTCAACGACGACAAAAAGGATGCTGGAGAGATCGGTGCCGGTCACACGGTTACTGCTTTGTACGAATTGATCCCAGCAGGAAGCGATGACAATACGGTGCCACCGAAGGTGGATGACCTCAAGTACCAAGGACCGTCCAAATTGACAGACGCAGCGAACCGGGATGAATCACTCACCCTCAAACTTCGCTACAAAGAACCTGATGGCGACACCAGCAAGCTTGTCGAATTTCCCGTGGTTGACAATGAAACAACATTTCAGGATGCAGATCACGATGCACGCTTTGCCGCGGCAGTCGCCAGCTTCGGAATGCAACTTCGCAAGAGCAAGTACGCAGGAGACTGGAATTTGAAGGACGTGATTGATGTTGCCAAGGATGCTAAGGGCGAAGACATGTCCGGACTAAGAGCAGAGTTTGTGGAAATGGTAAAAGCTGCTCGCAAAATGCAAGAATGAGCTACTGGCCCTTACATCACTAGTCTTCGTCCAGTGCTAATCCAATCGATTCGCGAGCTCTAAGCCATCGGTCAAAGACGTCCCACCCCAACAGCGTTCTCGCACACGTATGAATCCATGCCTTTTCTTGTACCGAGCTACCACCCGCCGCCACTCTTTGCTGCATTGGTCATCACAGGCTGCCTGTCAAACGGCTGCAATCGCACACCTGAGACTGTAACGGTGCCCCAACAGGCCATCCAAACCGGTGGCAACTACGCACCTGTCAAATCAGCCGATCTTATTGGCAGCAGTTCCTCTCAAAGAACAGGCGGTGAGCCACACGATTTCATCTGGTCATTTGCTGACGGCACTTTTGTGATCACAGGAAAGAAAATTCCAACGGATCTGGTTCTTGCTCTGCTCGGGGACGTTGCAAAAGTAAAACGCATTCAGGGCAAATGGAAGATCACAGGACAGAACCTCCAACTTGTGGTCGATACGGGAAACGAAGCGGAAACCAAGGAAACCTCAATGCCCATCATGAACACTGGTGTCATCCGGGTTACAACACCAGCAGCTCAGTATGTCTTCACAAAAGGCTGACGCGAACACAGTTTGAAACTCATTTCGCAGGTCCATTTTCGGGAAAAATCTCAACCGCCGCAAACCAATGTGTTCACTTCCGCCAACTGTTTGTCTGCTAGCCGGTGCTCAATTCAGGCAACCAATCAAGAGTTCGAGCGACAAGAAACTCAACTGCACAGCAGAGGCACGCACCGGCGACACAAAGTCGCCCAAGCTCTTCCATCTTGGGGCATATCTTTGTAGCCTACTGCCTCTACCGCACCTGCATCGTTATTTGCTATTAGTCGGAGTCGGATGGTTGGTCGCATCAACACGAACATGCGGAAGAGTCTTTCGGAGTTGAGCCAAACGTTCAGCGCTGATGTCGGTGTAGTCCAAATGAAGGTGCCGTAATTTAGTAAGGTCACCAAGTGGCGAAAAATCGAGTTCATCATCAATCTCGATGATAATCCCCAGGACTCGCAAGTCTCTCAAGTCTGTAATGGGACTAAGATCTTCCAACATTGTGTTGTCCAGAACAACGGTATCGACTGAATCAATGAAGTCGATACCAACGAGATTGATTATCCAGGCTGGCGTGCGGAGAGTTGCCCGGTGATCATATGCATTTCTTTTCTCATCATATTGATGAGAAAACGTGACATGCCCTTTCTGTGAGGCAACCCAATCACGGCCACGTTTCTGCAGAATAGCGCGCCGCACAGGTATCGCGAACAAGATGGCGACCAACGCAGTTGCAAACAAAAGAGTACGTAATGAAAACCGCATCCGGACGACCTTTCCCCTAGGTACGGTCTTATCTTCGAGGCAGCAACAATCTTCGAAGCAGCAAAAATCTTAACGGCAGCAAAAATGGATCTGGGTCAGTAGCACAGTGTATCTGGGGCGTGAGAACAGCAACCATAGCCAACACTTTTGTTCAGACGCACATCCACGTTCACCCGCACCCCCGACACATGCTCATTTACAAAGGGCACACTGATGGCTACGCACCAAGGCTGAACGTGTGATCATGATACTGTCCAGCACCCAAACAAACGAAAACTGTCCCGGACCGGGAATTCACTGGAAGTACCAAGGGCACGTAGAGTGTTCCTGATGAACGGAGCAACGACGCACACTTTTTTCAGAAACCGCCTAGAACTAAGGCGAGATGCCACCTGCACTTGGCGCCGATAAGCGTGTGGAGGCGAAGTTCTTGACCGCCGGAAGAACGACTCTCCGCTTGGCAGCCTCATATTTCAAGGCCCGCTCGAAAAATGGAAAAGGGTACTGCGAGTTTCGGCGAATCGCATAGCGTTCCACTGCAACCACAAGTTTCCGCTCCAACTTGCCTGCCTTCGTCAATGCAACAACGTGGTTGACGTAAGCTCGCTGATCATCCCGAGTAGCCCTCAAGCGATTGACCAACTGTTCCTCTAGAGTGGCAGACGTCTCCCTGCCAGAGGAAAGGACCCGCGGAGATGTGATCTGCGCAACCACGACGGGCGTCACTGTTAACGCCGCGACAAGCACAGCTAATTTGAGTGTTTTTCTCATAGAGTCGCTTCTCCGTCTCTGGTTCCTTCTGATCAGCGTTCAACGCCGTGAGCCAAAATCCATTCATCGATTGAAACCGAAGAATGGTATCCGAGCATTAACATCTCTCACTAACTCACCGCAAGACGGACAGCCAAATGTCAACTTAGGGGGTTTGCGTCGCCCGTGCCGCCATCTTTTTGTTCAGTCTGCGTCGGTGACACCGATTGTGTGCACAGCAGGCAGCTCTGGGTCGAAGACAAACAGGGGCGATCACTGTATGGATCGATCGCACATCCACGGAACGGAAACATCGGCCGCCGAGTGCGGCGCGTCGCTCGGAAGGAATTCGGCATGAATCGTCTACTTATGGTCGCAGCCCTCGGGGCTCTCTTGGTCGGATCCACCGGCTGCCTGCATCACAACCTACGGAAATCGGGTGCCGGGGACTGTACGTCCTGCACCACAGGAAACTGTGCAACTGGAAACTGCGCTAGTGGCAACTGCAACTCTTGCCAAGCTAACCCGAACGCCTACGGCGTTAACGGAGCTTGCGTCGGCGGTGGATGCACCAGCGACTGCAGTGGCCATTGCGGTGGCGCGTGTGCGACAACGCTGGGCCGCATGGGCGGAATGGGCGGCGTCTGCGCTGGCCAAGGCTGTCGCACTGGTTGCATTCCCGGTCGTATCGGTTGGCAACAAGGTGGCATGGATTACAGCGCCCACCTGCAGCCGGGCTGCATGGGACATCACGCAGGCGACGCTCTCAACAGTCGTCCTTTCTACCCAGGCCCATCGTCAGCTCAAGTAGGCTACCCGTACTACTCACACCGTGGTCCACGCGACTTTTTCGTCGACAACCCACCGACCATTGGCCGTTAGACTTGGCGATTGAGGCAGGCCGACATTTGCCGGCCTGTTACATTGCCCTTGACTCATTAAATCAGCAGACAATGGCCATCGGGGAACACCTCGTTGGTCATTGTTGCGTTCAACACAAAACTGCATTTGGAAAGGGGCACGCGAACCTTCGCTGCCTCGATCTTGTCATTGACCCCAGAAACTCCCCTGAACGTCGAGCAGCACAGTGGCCTCAGACTTTCGCCTGAAAGAGCAACTCCCGGAATTAACCGAGCAAATTGTTGCTACCTACACACCAGAAGACTCAATCAACCACCTCGGCCACTGTCCACTGCCGAGTTACAAAGGTGTGGCGGAAATCCTGCTCAACCTCAAGGACGTGCTTTACCCGGGTTACCGCCGAAAAGTCGGTCTACACCACGGTAATATCCGTTACCACGTGGGAGGTCTGGTCGATCTCCTTCACGACCAGTTGACGACAGAAATTGCACGCGCTCTTCGGCATGATGACCGCGTTCAGCAAAGCCACGATGATTGCGAGAGCGATATTGACTTTGAAGCCAAGGGCCAAGCCATGGCAATTGAGCTACTCAGACGCATTCCGGACCTGAGAAGAACTCTGGCCACTGATGTGCAGGCTGCCTACGAAGGAGACCCCGCCTGCCACACCACGGACGAGGTCGTGTTTTGTTATCCCGGTTTTGAGGCCATCACCGTCTATCGGATCGCTCACGAATTATTGAAATTGAGCGTCCCCTTCATCCCTCGCATGATGACGGAATGGGCGCACAAACAAACAGGCATCGATATTCACCCCGGTGCTACGATTGCTGACTACTTTTTCATTGATCATGGCACAGGTGTGGTCGTGGGCGAGACCTGTCAAATCGGACAGCACGTGAAACTGTATCAGGGCGTGACACTTGGTGCGTTAAGTTTTCCGACCGACTCTGATGGCCAACTGATCCGAGGCAGCAAGCGACACCCAACGATCGAGGATCATGTCGTTGTGTATGCAAATGCCACCATTCTAGGCGGACGCACCGTGATCGGGCATGACTCCGTCATCGGGTCCAGTGTCTGGATCACCAAGACTGTCTCGCCCAACACCACGGTAGTACTCGAAACGCCGCAACTGCGTGTCCGTGGTGGCGCCAGCGACGCAGAAGTTCTGGATCATGATTTGAATTTTCAAATCTAAGTAACCAAGCAGGCATCACTTGGTGAAAAAGAGTCCAATAGGAACGCGTGCATTCCTTCCCTCTGTTTTCTAGCGGCGCGTCGTGTGCTCTGCGAAAACCCACCATGGCCCTGCTCTGCGACCTCAATCCTTGCCGGCATTCGCTCGCTGCTGAACTGCCTGATAAATCCGAGAGAGTCGCAACATCAGCGGCAGCAACGCTGCATCCAATGTTTCCCGATCAAGTTGCCCTGCGTTCCCACGCAAGGCATCTATCTGAGTTTCAATTTCATCACGTTCCTTCAACTCGTCCGGCGTCAATGGCAATCGGCCTCCCGAAGGCGCGACCGTGACTCGCAGTGCCGCGGAGCCATCGAGAGCGAGCCCATCTTTAGCCCTTGAACTGGGACGTACACCGCGAAACATCGTCGCCGGCGTTCCCTTTCCATCGCCATTATCGTCGATCAAAGCGTGTTCTGTCGCAATTCGATCCCCCGACTCGTAGAACATTCGCACACCCGCACTAGCTCTAAGAAAAGCCTCGTGGATCGAAACCTCTCCATCATGGTCGAGGTCAGATTCAGAAGAACCAATTGCCTCCGACAAAAAATCACCAAAACGCGCGTAGTTCTGTTCGATACCGCTGCGAGTGGCTGTGACGATCACGCGTTTCGGCCCTGACAGACGATTCACAAATGGCCCGCTGGCGGACGCACAATTCACGATCACAACCGGTCGATTATGTCCGTCAATCCAATTTGCAAGATCCATGCCGGAGATATCAGGCCCACGCAGATTGAACTTCGCGACGTCTCTTGAGTAGGTACCATGGCCAATCAAAACCAACCATAAGGGTTTCGCACTTGGATCGACTTCAGAAGTCAATGCTCTTTGCAACGCGTCCCGATCACTGCCCCCCGCCTGCTTGCCCCCTAGTCCGATCGACACAAACTTCAAGTCAGACTGCTCAGCAACTTTCTTCCAACGTTCACCCCACTCGGCAAACGCCTCACCGAACTCTTCCGTACCCGCAGCGCCAACCACAAGAATCAATTCCCCGGCCAACTCTCCTGCAGGAGATCCTGCAACTGTGCCCTTGGCTTCTGTTCCCGCTTCAGTTTCGTCGCTAGCAGCCAACTCCTGACCTGTTACCCCAGCAGGAAAACATGTGATGCAGAACAACGCATAGACCAGCAGCGGCACAGATTGCGTGAATGATCGTGGCAACACAATTTTTGCCGTCAAGAGAAACAGATTCACAAGATAATTTGCTTCGGAGTGAGTCATGCCAAACCTTTCCAACGTCTTAAACCCCATTCACCGCAGAGACAAAGCATCGCCAGAAACATCACCCAGGGTCGATGCCAGATGGGGTAGATCCAGCTTTCAGTGACAGGCACCTCCCGATTCGGTAAATCCGCCACGAAGCGGTCCAACCTATTTTCCGAAACCACTTCCCCGCCAGTCTGGTCGGCAATTTGCTGCAACAGTTTTCGATTCAGTTGCAACTCAGAAAATTCTGCCGCCCCGGCGTCCGAGGTCCAACCCGCGTTGGCGGTCCCAACCACAGAGCCATCCGCAGCGGTTACCTTCGCATTCACAGCATATCCACCAGGCTCTCGAGACCAGTAAGAAGCGACATATTTCCCCGCCTCGTTATCATCCATCTCTGCCTTAAGCATGAAAGGCTCACCGTCCACCGGTGAAATTTCCAACTGAACCGATGCGTTATCCAACGGCAAGTATTCCTCATCACGAACGGTTACCACCAGAGTGACCGGCTGACTTGGATCCTCACCTTTTTCAGCCCGGACACTCACTCGTCGCGGAACGTCATTCACCAACCAATGCGATAATTGCCGCCACGCCTGTGCCGGGTCATCACGCTCGGCCTGTCCATCACCATTCAAGGCAGCATCATTCCGCCTCATTGACCATCGCCACATATCACCCACGGTCAAAGCCGCCGTGCGTCCTTTGCCAAACCGTTGTGCGATCATCGCTGGGACTTTCCTGTCACCCTCCCCCGTGGCAGTCGCTAATTGCGATGCTCCGGGCTTCACATCACCAACTTCATTAAGAGTCAAGAACGATGGCATTCCCCGCATCCGGTCTTTTTCAGCTGACTCCGTATCTCGCAACCTGACCCAAGGTTGCAATAAACCCTCTCGAGTGAGCTCAATGGTGTAAGGACCGCTTGGTTTCTGCTTACCGGAACGCGGAGCGTAAACCGGTGAAAGTTCTCCCAACGGACTATCGGCGAACTTGTCAGACGCAAATGATTCACTTCCGCCCAACATCAATAACCCGCCACCGCGGGCCGCGATGAACTTCCTCAGTAAAAGCATCTGGTCTTGAGTGAAGAAAGTGCTCTCAACATCATCCAGAATCACGCCATGATAGGCAAACAACTCTTCAGCGGTTTCCGGGAACCCATCACTCAGTTCCTCTGATTCCTTGACACCCAATCGGATGATTACAGGTTCATCGTACTGCTGCGCCGCCTCTTCTTCATCATCACCCAGCCCAGCAAACAATGGGTTGGTAGAGTTAACAGACTTGTCACGGAAGCTGAATTTTGCCTCTTTGTTGGCAATCCTGAGCAGAGCTACCAACTGAACCTCCGCGTCTTCCTGCAACGCACGTCGAAGAAACTTGAATTCCCAGTTGGGACGCCCCGCGACGTACAGAATTCGGTAGGGTCCCGTAGCGCGATCAACGGTGACGATACGCTGGTTATTCATCAAAGTCGCTTCAGAGGTCCGTTCTTCGAACACAAATGCTTCATCACTCCCCCTGCCTTCAGCAATCTGTTGCACACTTTCCGTGCCATCGGGCACAGCTTGCCCCGCTTCGCCTTCGGTCGTTGTTCTGGCCGATTCGTCAGCAACGTCCTCAACATTGCTGGAATCACTCGCATTCTCATTTGCAGGTTGGGATTCAACAGTCAGCATCTCACCCCAATCACGATCATCTTCCGTGAACACCGTGGCTCGGTAAAAAGTCACACCGGAATCCTGCGGACGAAACCGAAAACGAACTTCCTGTCGCTCGTCACTCTCCCCCAGATTGACTTGCTGCTCTTCAATCAACTGCCCGGTTCTCGCATCTGCCAACCGCACAAACGCAGTTTGCCCATCCATGCCGGTCGAATCCAAAGAAACCATCACTGTTGTGGGTGCCGATTCGAAGTCTGTTTGCCGCACGCTTACATCTGCGATTCGTAAATCTTCGTACTCGCTGTCACTTGCCGGTAAAACGGGATAAACGGGAAACCCCAATTTGGACCAATCCACTTCACCAGTCGGCAAGTCCGTCAAGTTACCGTCACTGAAAAGCAACACACCTGCGACCGGTCGTGATGAAAACCGATCGCTTAACGCTTGCAGACTACCGCCAAGCGACGACGCATAGCCGTCCGCCTCAAACGCACTCAAATCGTCGACGCTTTCAAGCCGGGAGTCGAACAGATAAGACCGAACGTCGAACGATTGAGCCAACCTTCGTCGCCAATCGGCATCTTCATCCACCATGCGGGCAACCTGCATCCGCCGGCTCTCATCCTCGATGTCGGTTTTTAACTGCATGCTCCGGCTGTTATCTACCAGAATCGGCAATATATTCGCTTGCGGTCGCGGGCGTGTACCACTCCGCATCGGATCGAGTAGGCAGAAAGCAAGCAACAGAATTGCCGCCAACTTGAGTATCGCAGCCAACAGACGGACGCTCGACGCTGCGTAGGGACGGGTGTATCCCCACAGTACAACGAGCGCCAAAACGCCGAAAATCCACGACGCCGGTACCATCCACTGAGGTGCTCCCCAGACGATTTCGCCGTCCATCTGACCGATCATGAACCAGATACTCAACGCCCACTCCCAAGACTCTCGTAGTACTTCTGCACCGCATCCGTAAACTCCACCGGCACCGGGTCCCGATCGATCGGAACCGGGGCATTCTTTTCGGCCGAACGGCGCAACAGTTCTTCCGACACGCTCCGCTTTAACTCGCGTAACGGTTGAGCAATCATCTTTTCAACAAGATCCCATTGAGGCTCTTTTGAATTGCGTCGAAACTCCAGACGCACATCTCTTGCACGATCACGGATCCTTGCAGCTTCCGACCGCAGTTCAGCTGAGTCAACCATCTCTTCCACGTCACGCAAACGGTCTGACCACTCGATGAATCCATCACCTGTTAGTGGATCACTTCCCGGATCGTTCGCTGCGTATCGACTCAAACCACCACTACCCCCAACCGGGCTGCTTGGACTGCGCTGCTGTCCCGGTTGCTGTCCCGGTTGTTCGCCAGGTTGCTGACCGGGCTGCTGACCAGGTTGTTGTCCGGGTTGTTCGCCAGGTTGCTGACCAGGTTGTTGTCCGGGCTGCTGACCGGGTTGTTCGCCAGGTTGTTGTCCGGGCTGCTGTCCGGGCTGCTGTCCGGGTTGCTGTCCGGGTTGCTGTCCGGGTTGCTGTCCGGGTTGCTGTCCGGGTTGCTGTCCGGGCTGCTGATCAGGTTGTTGTCCGGGCTGCTGACCGGGTTGTTCGCCAGGTTGCTGTCCGGGCTGCTGGCCAGGTTGTTGTCCGGGCTGCTGACCGGGTTGTTCGCCAGGTTGCTGGCCGAGTTCTTGAGACTGCTCTCGAGCGTCTGATGGATTATTTCGTTGCAACTCACCGTCCAATGCCTGCTCCAGCTGTTCCAACTCTCCGAGAGCACGCTCCAACGCCTTTGTCTCATCGCCGAGGACTGTGCTCGCGGCGTCTTCCAAATCTTGTCGTAATTGCCCAACTCCCTCTGCAGCCTTGCGTTCAAGTTCTCGTGCTTGCGGCTCAAACCCCTGTTCCAACAATTCGGCAGTCTCCGCAAGTTTCCGGTCAACCTGCCTTTGGTTTGTTTTCCGGAAGGAGTCATACAATTTCTGCGCCAACAGGGGTTCAGCCTCTTCCGCCTCCTCCACCGTCTGTCGCATTTGAGTAAGGAGATCGTCGAGTCTTTCCCTCTGTTCACCAATCTCTTCTTGAATCTGCTCGCGATTATCCTCAGTCCTCAGTCCCGTGGCCGCTGGCTGTTCATCCAAATCCCTTAACTGCTCGGATAGCTCATCCTGCTTCTGTTCCAATTCCTGTGCGTCATTTCTCATTTGCCGCACGGATTCGTTAAATTGCCCAGCCGCTCGTTGTCGAAACTCGTCCCGCATTTCCTCGAACTCACGCTCCGCCCTGCGTCCAGAAGTGAGTGCTTGCGCGGCATCGTTTTGCTCCAACGCCTCCGAAGCCTGTCGCACATTCTCGCGTGTCTGCTCTAACTGCTCTGCAGCATCTGCCATCTCTTCCTGATTCTCGGATTCCTGCATCCGTTCGCCCAACTCATCGGTTTCCCGCAACAGATCTTGTTGTTGATCGCGAAGACGCTTTAACTGACGTTCTATTTCCTCACGTTCTTCCTGTTCTTCTGCTTCTTCGAGAGCTGACTGCAGTTGCGCAAGTTCCTTATTCAAGTCTTCTTGGCGTCGAGCTAGGTCTTTCAAACGATTCAACACCTGCCTTATTTCGCGTTCCTCGGCGTCTTGCTGACTTGCATCCTCCGCCTGTTGCTCTGTCTCATAGCGATTTTCGTCCTGTTCGATTTCCAAATCATCCAACTGCTGTTGCCGCCGTTGCTGTGACTGACTTTGCGATTGACTCTGACTTTGGCTCTGTTGCTGCTGGCGCGTGACCTCGAATTCACGGGCACGCAACCGCAACAAACCGCCGTAAACTGCCTGCTCGGCACTCATTGTGTTTGGTAAGGCTAACGCTTCGGAATCCCCCGCAGCTACTTCCAGTCCTGTTAACGCGGCCTGCATGTCGGCACGAACGCCATCAACGATCGCGAGTGACTTTTCATCTTCAATCATCCCTGCCGCTTCGTCGAGTTGACTCAATGCATCTGTCTGGCCCTCGATGATCAACTTCACATTTGCATCAAAGTCGCTGCTAACGACGGCGCCGCGTTCATCGCGTATCACACGCCACGTAGAGCTAATGATCTGCTTTTGCAACTCCGCAAGCTGCTCTGCCTTTTGCCCATTTTGACTTTCCTGCTGTTGCTGTTGCTGCTGTTGCTCCCCACCAGGTGGTTGCTCGCCCTCCCGAAAAATCTCATCAAACGGTCGCACTTCCGCGAAGAACATATCGCTCTCGGTTCGCCGTGGCTCTCCAGTCGGGCCAATGTCCTCAGCCCAAAAGTGATACGACAACAACTGATCTGGCTCAGCTTTCAGATCTTCAAAGGCGAGCAGATGAGAGACCGACACCTTTTCACCGCGGCCAGTTGATTCAGCAAGCAGAATCTCCTCGGCAGCGTTACGATCAAACGTGTAAGCAAGACCGAGACGATCCACACCAAAGTCATCGCGAACTTCCGCCCCCAACACAACTTCTTCCAGTGGCGACACGGTGAGATCTCCCCCTTGTGTCAGTTTCAAACTGGGTGGGCGATTCGGCAGTACGCGAGCAATCAATTCAGGCGGATACTTATTTTTCCTGCCAACATCATCAATCAGTTCAAGCTTCAACTTGCTGGATTTTTCAAGGGCAAATGTCACCGCCAAAGCACCGGGGTATTCGTCACTCTCTCGCATCAGCGTGCGGCTTCCGTCAGCGGCAACCAACTCTGCCGTGACCCCAGGCTTGTTCAAAAAACAGATCCAAGTGAGTTCAGTTCCTTCGACCGCCGAAACGCGAACGGTGTCTTCAATCAATTTGGCTTGCAGACCGCTATATTCGGGATACCTCAGAAATGCATCGCTGCGAACCAATACAGGAAACTCAAAGACTTCGACGTCATAAGACTCGCTTTCCCATATGGGAGTCACCACTCTGTAATTGAATGATTGATCGACAGACGAAACGAATCCTCCCAGGACGGGATCATTGAGATTCCGTGACATTTCAATTCGCCGTTGAGTCCCATCCTTCGATACACAGATCACCTCAGCACGCTCTGGCACCCAATCCCCAAACTTGGCTGTCACAACAAGACTGGCCCCTCTTTCAATCTGAGCGTCACCAGGCTGAACATCGATGCTATCGGCTTCGCCAACGGAAGCGGATGCCGCATTGACCTGGACAGCCGTACGCCCGGGAAACAACAGGCCGAGCACAAACACAGCGAACAAAAGAGAAGCACTCAGCCCTGAGAGTCGACTCCAGATAACTTGGCGAGTTGGTACCGTTTCTGCCCAACGATGCGTTCTCGAGTGCTCACGAGCCTCGCGCACAACGCGTTGCTGCAGAAAACTCAATTGTTCTTCATGCTGACTCAAAGCCGTCAATAACCGCTGATCCAAACTTGGAAAATGCTCTTCAATCTGCCTCGCCACCGCACGAGGATTACGGAAGCTGAACCGGCACCCCACATACGCCACCACAGCAATCACCAAGACAAAAATCAGCAACAGTTGCCCTAACTGCGTGCCGTTCATCTCACCTGCGTGGACATCCTGCTGCAGCAACCACGCACAGCCAGCTCCCAGGAAAGTGATCACGGACAGAAGGCGCCAGAACCGCACGCTCCGCAGCCGGCGCGTGACAGGCCGAATCCGATCCAACAATGTCTCGTTCATCTGTTCAATCCATCCTTTAAATCAACTCATTGCAACCATCGCTGGTCACGTGAACATGCAGCACAACGCGCAGGGCTCCTATTAACCAGTCTCCACCGCCACATCAAGCGACTTACTCCTGCGACTCCACAGTGCCCCCAACAATGTTTCCAATCCGAGCAACGCCAACGCCAACACGAGGATCCACTGCCAAAGTCTTTGCTCGCTTTCCAGCTCTCGATCTCGTAACTGCCTCTCGTTTTCTAACGCTTCCACCGTGGGGAGATTCTCACCCAGCAAAACACCGAATCCGGCCAAGGCCTCATCATCCAACGGCTCGGTACGACTTTCCGACTCACTCAAATTCACCGCAAAAGGACTGCTCTGCTTGGCAGTTTGAAACTGATAGACCCCGGGCTCATTGATCAACCGTTGGTCAAGCACCTGTTTGTACTCAAACGATTCACCAGACGGATCAACAATCATCGCTGAGTCAGACGGTGGAAAATCGATGGGTTTTCCCACGGTGTACTGTTCAGTGGCCCCTGCATTGGTTCCCGCATCAAAGAAGCTGAACATCAGCGGAAGGAACTTCGTGGACAAAGCCAATTGGCTCTCTGCGGGCTGCCAACCACTTGCAAGAACAAACAGCCGCCCCTCGCCAATTACTTTTTCAAGCACAGCGGGGTCGCCATCATCATACTGAGCAACCACATCCCAGCCGTCGTCAAATCCAGTGATCGCGCGGTGCGCCCAAAACCGTATTTTCGAGAAATCGTTGAACTGCGGGTCCGCCATTGTTTGAAACAACGGGTTACTAAAATCAATACGCCCGAGCATCGCGTAGTCAGCCAGTTGCGCTTCACCAAAGTCAAGTTCCGAATCCGCAATTTGATTAACCGTCGATCCATACACAAGGGACTGAGAAGGTAATTCCGGCGACTGGTCTTGTGTCGGAGCAACGTCAGCGGAAGATGTTTTTTGAATTGCCAATTGCGGCAACACCACCAGCACGCGACCGCCCGCCTCAGCATAGACTTTTACCTTGGCACCAATTGATGGCGGAAGTTCATCCGTGACAACGATCAATGGAACATCTGCCGGATCAGGCACCTCATCCAACTGCTCAGGCAAAAGCGACTCGACAGTCACAAACCGGCGTTTATTATCAAACGGAATACGCTGCAGGTAGAACAACAGGTTGTTGCGAGGTTCACCCACCACTTTTCCAAGATGCAGCAGTTTGGACGGCTGCGGCTCCGAGGTCACAACGAAACGTCTGTTGTCAAAAGCGTGATCGTCACCACTAAGAACAAGCGACGTGTTGCCTGGCCCCGGCAACGGCATCCGCACTACCCTTGACTGACCAGGAGGTACTTGAATGGGAAGTTCAACCGATTGCCGCGAGTCCTCATTCGAATCAACGTCAGCATTCATTTCACGCACACCACCCCAGCGAAGCGCAAATCGTGAATTGGCAGCGTCAGCAGAATTCGAGACCCGCACACGCACACGATCCACATCCTGAGCAGCCTCAGCTTTCGATTCCAGGATTTGTGCAGACGCGTTAGTTCTCTGACTTGTGACCACTCGCCGAACATCAACACGCAAGTTTTTGGGCCATGCATAAGTCTGCAGGCTATCAAGTTCACTACCGGCTGCCATGTCACTAATCACAATCAAGTGAGCCTTGGAATCTTTTGATTGCGAAACAGCATTTCCTGCATTGTCATTGGCATCAGCGTTACTGACCGGCTGTTCCTCGGCCTCATAACTAACCGCAAGATCAGCGGCAAACGCCAAAGCATTGCCCAACTCGCCATGCAACCATGAAGGCTTGATGTCCACAATCAACTCACGAACGCTCGTTTGAAGTTGCTGGGGCGTCAGTTTTTCAGTTTCGTCGAACCCCAGCAGTACGCGGGGTTGGTCATCAAACGCGACCACCGCAAGTTCATCGGCTGGCTGCAGATCGGACAGCACTCGGTCTGCTTGCTCAACAACTTGATCCCACAGCCCATCACGCTGCATGCTTGCACTTTGATCAACAACAATTACCAAACGCCGTCCCGGAATTTCAGCTTGCGAAAGTGTGACACTCCGCAAGAAAGGCCTAGCGAACGCCACCGCTAACAGGATGAGGGCCAATGCACGGAGCAGTAACAGGAACCAATTATCAAGTCGACTGCGCCGCGTCAAACGTGGCGGCGTTGGCTTGAGGAACATCAACGAACTAAAGGGCACCTGCCCTTTGGGTTGTCGCCTAATCAAATGAAACAATATCGGAGCACCAATGGCGAAAGCACCGATCACGTACAGGGGAGCAAGCAGACTCATCGTCCAGCACCTCCACCTTGGCCAGCGGACGACAGCATCCCAGCGCGAGCAGGTCCGCCCGAACGACGTCGGTGAGTGCTCACAACATGAAACAATGCGTCATCAAGTGCCTGGTCAGTACGCGTTTCATAAATTTCAACGCCTAACGAATCACAA
>Ga0315320_10001037_pt1 | contig 22938 bp, 15 predicted proteins | sample M140m21515metaG_FD_203458 | JGI IMG/M metagenome (GOLD analysis project Ga0315320, IMG submission 203458) | Ammonia-oxidizing marine archaeal communities from Monterey Bay, California, United States - M1 40m 21515 | ecosystem: Environmental > Aquatic > Marine > Coastal | place: USA: California... | reverse complement strand
CCGGGGGCAAATTCGAATGCCCCGTCAAAATCATGTGATGACCAGCCGAATGTTCATTCGAACCATGGGTCAAAGATCGACACAAGGACCACTGATCACTGCGTTTTGCCAACTGTGGCAAGTGTTCGCAAATCTGAAGTCCAGGCGTCTTGGTGGAAATGGGTTTGAACTCACCGCGAATGGTATCGGGAGCATTCGGCTTCATATCGAAGCTTTCATGCTGTGCCAGACCACCCGACAAAAAAATAAAGATGCACGACTTTGCTTTGCCGATCGCAGGACTGCTGTCGGCGGCCACTGCCTGACGCAAACCGGTCAAATGATTCAACCCCATCCCAAGCAGGCCAATTGACCCAATTTGCAAAGCCTCACGGCGAGCCCAGCGGGGATGAATGCAACTGTTTTCTGCATCGCTGTGCTGTGACTTACGATATTTCATCCATCTACCCCCGTGTACAAAGGAGTGATCACTTGACCGTTGCACAATTGATGGGGACGGTCCAGTGGATCCATGATTTGCGTTTCACTTTCAACACCCAACGAATGAAAAGCGGTCGTCAAGCAATCAGCTGGTGAATACGATCGAGTGATTGGGTAAGCGGCCTGAGAATCGGTTTCACCAATCACCTGGCCACCTCTTACCCCCGCTCCTGCAAACAAGCCAGAGTAAGTGTGTGCCCAGTGATCACGCCCCGGCAAAGTCTGGCCCGGCAAGGTTGAAACTTTGGGTGTACGGCCAAACTCACCCATCACCACAACCAGCGTTTCATCTAACAAACCCGACGATTCCAAGTCATCCATTAATGCAGACAAACCCTGATCCAGTTGTGGCAGCAATTTGTTTTTCAACTTTCCCCAATTATCCGTATGAGTATCCCATGTTTGCACGATCCCCATGGCCGCCTGTACGACAGGGACGCCCACTTCGATCAGTCGACGTGCCAACAACAGACTTTGCCCAAACTGATTCCGTCCATAACGATCACGTGTCGCCGTGGACTCCTCTGCCACCTCAAACGCTTTGACCACCTTTCCCGAAGTCAAAAGGTTAATGGCGATTTCCTGCTGCTGTCGGAACGCACTGGCGTTCCCCCTGAGTGTGCCAGCACGTGGGTGCTGCAATTGCTCCAACAATTGTCGGCGTGATTGCAACCGCTGCTGCGTGATCCCTTCACGCATACTCAGAGCCTGCATCCGGAACGCATCATCGTTGGGATTACCGTTGATCTGCCACGGATCATATTTTGCTCCCAAAAATCCAGCATGCTGCCCCGGCCATGTCAGGGGCCCCTCGATGAAGTAATTGGGTAGCGAGACTGCCGTAGGAATACCATCAGTTCGCGGGCGAATAAAATCGAGAGCGGCAGCAAAATTAGGGAAATCATTCCGCGACTCAACTCGATCCAAGTCGGTACCACCGCGCGGAATGGGTGTAGGGCGTCCAGTCAAAGCGACGTGGGTCGCTAACAAATGATTGTGTTCTCGGTGTGCAAGCGTCCGCACGATCGCCCAACGCTGCATCTGCCTGGCGATCCCCGGCAGGTGTTCACAGACAGCAATGCCTGGTACCGCAGTGGGAATCGGTTTGAATTCCCCGCGAACCTCAGCAGGCGCATCCGGCTTGGGGTCAAGCATATCCAATTGGCTTGCCCCGCCGCTGAGATGCACGTGCAATACAGATTTTGCTCGACCGCTCGTCTGTTGTTTTGCGTCGCCCAGCAGAACGCGTTGCTCTGGGGGCAGCAATGAGCCGACAACCCCAGCGGCGGTCGCGTGAAGAAGGCCTCTTCGATTGAACGTGTACCTCGGTAACATCGTTGGGCTCGTTGGCGGGGAAGGGCGGTAATGGAAGGAGAGATGGCGGGTGCCTTATTGTCGACTCTGACACGCCCTGATGCAACAATCCTGTCCTTTTATATGACGCACGAAGCGCTATCGTTTGAGGACGACCTGATTCCTGTCCGCAGTACGACTGGCTTGCCGACAAAACGGGGATAGATGGCGACGTGGACGACGGCCAGGCGTTTTTTGGTCAACATTGCCTTGTTTTTCGGCAGGAAACCTCTTTTTACCCCGTGCAACCCGACTCAGTGTTGAAAGTCAGCGCCAGTGATGGTGCAATGGAGCCAGAAGATTCCGTTGCGATTCTTCCCCGCCAAAGCCACGCCCGCCAAAGCCCCTTCTCAGGACTCATGCATGCTCGAATTCGGACAATTCAAAGCAAATACTTGCAGTGGCGTTGGACGCCGTGGATTCCTGAAAACGGCGGCCAGCATCCCGGTCGCTCTTGGAGCCGGAATCCCAACGCTTGCTGAAGCAGAGGAAGCCAGACGACGGGCCAAAGCAAAGTCGGTGCTACTGTTGTGGCTGTGGGGGGGACCGAGCCATATCGACATGGTCGACCCCAAACCCGATGCACCAATGGAATACCGCGGCCCTTTTGGTACCATCCCCACAAAAACAACAGGCATGCGGTTCACCGAACTGCTTCCCCGACTGGCATCTCGAAGCGATAAGTTTAGTGTGATCCGTTCGATGCGAACCAGTAATGGTGGACACCCAGGTGCCGGAACGGTTGGCTTGACGGGTTACGAAGAAAATGCAGGACCTGTCCAACCCAACTTTGGCTCCATCATCGCCAAGCATCGCGGACAGCACGATGCCTTGCCACCATTTTTTTACGTCGGTCAAGGCATTCCACGAGACCTGCCAAGACGCATTGAAGGGTATGGTGGTGGAACGCTGGGCAAAGCATACGACCCATTTTTGGTCAGCTGTAGTGAACAGGGACAAGTTGGTATCCCGACCCTAAAAATGCTACCGGGTATGACTCCTGATCGAATCACTGATCGCAAGCATCTGCTCACACAACTGGACCAGACGCAAAAGCAATTGGAAACTGCACGCATCCATGACTGGAAACGATCATACCAAGCTGCATACGGCTTGCTGACCAAACCAGGTGCCCGCCAAGCATTTGACCTCACACAGGAGTCCGAAAGCACACGTGATGCCTACGGACAAACAACATTTGGGCAAAGCTGTTTACTGGCAAGACGTCTCGTCGAAGCAGAAGTTCCCTACGTTCAAGTCAACTGGAGCGAGTACGTCGAAACCTTCACTCCCAATGGCGACTTTGGTTGGGACACTCACATTTATAATTTTGAGCTGCTACAGGATCGTCACTGCCCAATTTTCGACCGCGCCTTCAGTGCACTGCTGGACGATCTCGGTGACCGAGGCCTGATGGACGACACACTTGTGATTGCCATGGGTGAATTCGGCAGAACCCCACGGATCAGTAACCGGGCTGCCCGAGAACACTGGCAACATTGCTACTTCTCCATCTGGGCGGGTGCTGGCGTGCAACCGGGACGCTGCATTGGCCAAAGTGATGCCAAGGCTGAGCATCCGGTAACACGCCCCATCACGCCGTTGATGGCTGGAACAACCATCAGTGAATTGTGTGGCATAGGAGCAAGAGAGCGCGCAGAAATGAAAGTCCTCGATGGTGGCAGCCTGATCCACGAACTGCTGTAGCCTCAATTCAACCGACGGATTCCCGAATAAGCCATGACACTTTTGATTCTGCGCTCAATCCTTGTTTTCACGCTTCTTTCGACAGCAACGCTGACCACCTCGTTGCTCGCGTCAGAACCAGTGCGATTGACTGATGACGGATCCTTGAAACGGGATCCTCGTTTTGTCAATGAAGGGAAAGAACTCGTTTATTGTTACGACGAAGCGCCGGACTTGATCCGCATGATGCGAATTCGTCTTGATGAACCAACTCCCAAACCGATGTTTGACAACTCCGGTGATAAACATCAGCTGGAACCTTTCTTCTCGCCTGATGGTCGATACATCGTGTTCACGGAGTGCACTGGCAATCTCTCAGCAAGGCTTGTCATTCGGGAACAGCAGAGCAAGAAAGACGCCTACATCACCCACAGTGGTCGCGGAGGCACGCGGAGCCCCTGCTTCTCACCAACAAGTGACCTCGTTGTCTATGCATTTGCAGAAACTGGCCCTCAGCATTTGTGGTCAGTGAAACCGGACGGCACTGACAAGAAACAGATCAATGAAACGCAGGGCATCAGTAATTGGCCAACTTTCACACCGGATGGCAAGCGTCTCGTCTATTCCAACAGTCGCGAGAACAATTATGAAATCTACTCGATGAACGTTGATGGCTCAGACGAGAAACGCCTCACAAACAACAATTTGATGGATATTCGCCCAACGGTCTCACCCAATGGAAGCAGGATCGCGTTCACGAGCACACGTGACGGCAACTATGACATCTATGTCATGAACATTGATGGTTCCGCAACCCAGCGGATCACCACGTCGGAAGAACGCGATGACTATCCAACTTGGCACCCGGATGGTAAGCGTCTGGTTTATGTCGGCGAACGTGCTGGAAAATTCGACTTGTACATGGTTGAGGTTCCGTAATGCGATTCACCATTGCACAGCAATCTGTTGCATCATCAATGCCGCACCACGGATTCCAATCCAGGTGGTTCGCGTCCCCCTGCCCGCACGTGCTCGCATTTTTCTGTTTGCTTTTAGTAGTTTTCTCTGCGCAGCCCCAGTCTGGCTTGGCAGTAGAACTCCGAGACTCAGACCAAGTCTCTTTGCACCCGACGGAACCCACTGAGATCACGCTGACAGGCCAAAACCTTCGTTCCGATTCAGGACAAATTGCTGACCTGTGGTGCAGTTCACCGGTGACCGTTGAGGTTCTGGATCCTGACAGTAAAGATCGCAACCGGGTTCGTTACCGCGTGACCCCCACAAAACCAATGGGCGGCGTTGTCACGATTCGTGCCTATACCACAGACTCCGTATCGCAGGCGATGTTTTTTTTCATTACTTCTCCTGCAAGTCAGGGCATTCCCACTGAATCGGCCCCTCCCCTGAAGCCGCCCTTCGGCATTGATCTTAAATCAAAAAGCAACGGCGACACCACGATTCGATTTGAGTGTTTGAAGGGGCAAACCCTGTTTGCCGAAATCATCGGCTCACGAATCGGCAGCCCGGTTGATGGCGTGCTGACTCTATCAGACGAAAACAAACGGGAACTGACGTTTGCTGACGATCATCCGATGACGGGTAGCGACCCTATTCTGAAATGGACTGCCCGGTACTCAGGCATCCACCACCTGACAATCAAAGACGTGGAGTATCGTGGTGGTCTTCGAATGCATTTGCGAGTGAGTGAAAAAACAACAGCCGGTCGAACCGTGCCATTGGCCGTCCGGCGTGGAGAAACGAGGCGGTTACGGGCCACCACGGAATCAAGTCAAGAGCCTCTCGGTGAACAAGTCGTGCACATTGGCATGAGCGAAGCCTCCGGTATGGGTTACGTGCCGCAAAGTTCAATCCTGTCACCATTCGTCAAATCAGACCTGCCTGTTTACACCGAAACGGAAAACAACCAGCTTCCAGTCCCTGCTTTGTTGTGCGGTAAAATCGAGACGGCCGACGAGGTTGACAACATCACCTTCGATGCGTGCAAGGGTGAAACAATCACCATCAATTTTCTTTCAACGGATGGCCCTTTCGTCGGCGACTTGCAATTGTTTCGCAATGACCAAAAGGTGCGTGAGCATCACTTCGGTCGAGATCCCAACAACAGCCTCAAATACAAAGTGCCTGAAACGGATACGTATCGGCTTGAGATTCGTGAGGTACTGAAGAGATCCGGAATCGGTTTTGAATATTGTGTTTCGCTTCGCAATGACCTCGCACCGACCGTGCTACGAATCGCTCCAGTCAAGCCAGGTGATCGCCGCATACGCAATGACAAGCCGCATCGCCAAGTTTGGTTCAACGATGAAACGTTACCCGTTCTCATCCGCGCAGACCGGCGCGGGTTTGATGGTCCGATCATCTTGCATGCTGAACTTGATGGAAAACCCTGCCAAGTCGATGGACGAATTGAACAGAAAAAAAATGAAGCAGAAATTCAGATTCACCTGCCAGACGCAGTTCCAAATCGCGAACTGAAGAGCCTCAGAATTTACGGAAGCTGCGAGATAGCCGACCACGACATGCACATCCCACTTGACCTGAGTGAACACATCAAACGGGATTTTGACGAATTCACCACAATCCCAGCAAATGCAGAACGCACCATTGCGGTTGTTGTAACACCGTACGAAGAGAAAAAAGAATGAGCATTGTTTCAACGAATCGTGCTGGGCACTGGCCACGACAATGGATCGTTCTTTTCATTTTTGTTGCGGTTCCGGGTTTTACTGAACTGGATTATCAGCCTTGCAGTGCCGACCAAACGCTCAAACAGGAAGCAATCACAGTACATCCTGCGAAGTACCAGATCTCAGGCAAGCGTGATCCACTACAGCTGATTGTCACTGTTTCGGAAAAAGAACAAACACTCGATGTAACGCGCGACTGCATCTATGAAGTTGACACGGATGCTGTAAGCGTCACGGACACCGGACTGGTAAGCCCAAAATTCGACGGGGAAACCACCATCACCATTCGCTGGCAAGACCTGAAGTGCCTGGCAACTGTCAAAGTGATCCATGCAGACGAGCCACAGCCAATTTCCTTCGATCATGACGTGCTCCCAGTCCTCGCCCAGACTGGCTGCAGTGGTGGCTCATGCCATGGGTCACCTCATGGGAAGGCAGGTTTCAAACTTTCGCTGTTTGGATCAGATCGCGAGTTGGATCGTGTTTCGCTGACCCAAGAACTTTACGGACGTCGAATCAACCCAATTGAGCCTGCGAAGAGTTTGCTTCTGCAAAAACCGAGCATGCAAATTGCTCATCAAGGGGGAAAACGTTTCTCTGTCTCAGAGCGACCTTACACTGTCCTTCATGATTGGATCTCGGAGGGGTGCCGGAACAATAAAAGTGATGTCGCATGCATCGGGATCGAAGTTTTCCCGAAGGAAAACAGACTTCTAAAATCACCTGGGTGGGAACAGCAGTTTTCTGTAATCGCGAGCTTTGAAGATGGTCAAAAACGCGACGTCACCCAACTGGCCAAATACGAGACTTCGGACCCGTTGGTTGCAGTCACAAATCGCACAGGATTGGTGACGGGACTACGACGTGGGGAATCGGCAATCATCATTCGTTATCTCAACCACATCGAAACGCCGCTGATGACTTTCATCAGAGACGCCAAAGAGTTTCGATGGGCTGCACCAATGCCAGCGAATGAGATTGATATCCACGTTCAAGCCAAGCTCAAAAAACTTAAATTCCTGCCAGCCACTCAATGCAAAGACCATGAGTTTGTCCGACGTATCTTCCTGGACACAATTGGCATCCTTCCCAGTCAGGTCGAGGCTGATGCATTCATCGCTGATGACAGCCCAAACAAGCGAGCGGCGTTAATCGATAAACTGCTCGAAAGAAACGAATTTGCAAAATTCTGGGCACAAAAATGGGGTGATCTCTTACGTGTATCCACCAAGCTGATCGGAACCGCCAGCACACATAAATTCAACCGCTGGCTTGAACATAGTGTCTTGAGCAACCAGCCCTATGACTCATTTGCCCGTGACATCCTGCTTGCAACCGGAAGTACGCGTCAATATCCAGCAGGGAACTTTTACCGGTCCGCCGGCGATACAAGTGATGCGATGGAGACAGCCGCACAGGTCTTCCTTGGAACAAGAATTCAATGTGCCAAATGCCACAACCATCCTTTCGAACGGTGGACACAGGAAAACTACTACGGGCTCAGTGCGTTCTTCAATCGAGTCGAGAGATCAAGAACGTCTCGCAAGGAAGAAATCCTGCTCTGGTCGCGCGATGATGGTGAAGTCCGATTGCCAACCACAGGCGAGGCAGTGAAACCATGGGTTCCGGGCGCAGACCTTATCCCAGACCTGCCGGGTGATCGCCGGCAAGCTTTTACTGGCTGGCTGACCACCCACGAAAACCCGTTATTCGCCAAGGTTGAAGTCAATCGGATCTGGAGCCATCTGATGGGCCGTGGGATTGTCGAACCATTCGATGATTTCCGCGATTCCAATCCGCCTGCAAATACTCCCCTTCTGAACTCACTAGCGACCATGTTCGTTCAAAGTGGGTACGATCGAAAAGAGATTATCCGAATCATTTTGAATAGCAAAACCTACCAGGCTTCATCGCAACCGACAGAAAATGATCAAAGCGGACTCAAATACGCATCACATTACAACTCACGGATTTTAACCGCTGAACAGTTGGTTGATGCTCTAGGATTTGTCACCGGAAAACCGAAACAGTTTTTTGGTGTCCCTGAGGGCACCATGGCAACATGGCTGCCCGCGCCTGACCTGCGTCCCCACGACCGAGGTCGGATTGGCGACATTGAGTTCCTGAAAGTATTTGGCCAACCTGAAAGGCAAAGTGCGTGCGAATGCGAACGCAGCGACGACGTGAGCCTGGGGCAGGCACTTGAATTGATCAATGGGAAATTAGTCGCCGATATGCTTTCGGATCGCACTAACACATTCCACCAACAACTTGATGCTGGCACAGAGCCCACCACAATCATTGAATCCCTTTACAGGCGTGCCCTCTGCCGCTCTGCAAGTGAAGCAGAAATGAAGATCCATAGTGACTACCTAGCACAACATCAAGACATTCACCTTGCGATGGAAGACATCTGCTGGGCAATTTTAAACCGTACAGAATTTCTGTTTCAACACTGAGACCGCAGCGAGCATGTGGCTACGAGCAAGCCTGAACGCTCGACGCAATCGATTACTTCAACGATTACTTCAACGCCAAACATCTTTGGCACAACGTTATAAAAACTCGAGTTCTCGGGCACTTGGTTACCACAAATGAGCGACAGTCAAACAGTTTACCGAAGGCATCGCCGGCTTCATTGGGTCGTTATTTTACTGAGTTCCTTCGGACTCCAGTTGAATGCAGATGATGCCATCAGTTTCGTGACCAACATCGCACCACTGCTGCAAAAACAATGTGTCACCTGCCATGATGCCGAACTGGCAGAAGCAGACTACCGACTCGACAGCTATCAACGTTTAATGCAGCTAGGGGATGGCAGTCCTGCTGTGATTGGCCACCAACCTGACAAAAGCAAATTTTTTCAGGTTCTGATTCATGAAGATGAAAATTTACGGATGCCATCGGACAGTGACCCGCTCCCAGACACCTCCGTCGATCTGATAAAGACTTGGATACAACAAGGTGCTGCCTTTGATGGAGCCTCCCAAGATCAACCACTCAGTTCGCTTCTGCCCACCCGAAAACATCCTCAACCGCCGACAAAGTACCCCGCCGCGATCCCGCTGTCCGCGTTGGCGTTTTACCCCTCACAGAGCCAATTATTGGTCGGTGGTTATCACGAAATCACCATCTGGAATTTGCAGGGTGAGCTTGTCGACAGAATCACCAACCAAGGCGAACGCACCTATTCGATTGACCCACACCCCACACTCCCACGCGTGTTAACTGCCAGTGGATCGCCCGGGGTGATCGGAGAGGTGCGAATCTTTGATTTGTCCACAGGTACATTAGCATCTGTATTGGCTACCGCTGATGAGGTGATCATGGACGCCCGATACAGTCCTGACGGCAGGACGATCGCAGTGGCCATGCCAGATGGTTCAGCCCGTCTGTTTGATTCTGAAACGGGCACTGAAAAGCTGCAGCTATTAGGTCACTCGGACCAAGTGTTTTCAGTATCTTGGCACGCTGATGGGAAACGATTGGCAACAGCCAGTCGTGATCACACAGCCAAAATTTTTGATTGCCAAAGTGGAGCGTCTGTGGCAACGTTCACTGGACACACCCAAGCAGTCAACGCCGTAGGATTCGTGAATGATGATCAGGCAGTCAGCGTGAGCGATGATGGAACGGCACAACGATGGAATGCACGTGACGGAAAACGCATTCGGGAAATAACCAGGAACAAGACCCCCATTTTGACGCTGGCGATAGCCCCCGAAAAACTTTCAGTTTCCGGGGCATTGGACACACAGTGGTTTCAACGCGATGGAAGCCAGCTCATTGCGCGGTTCAATGATTCAAACGCGTGGACTACGATCACAGTGTTTGATTCCTCTGGCAAAACGTTTGCGTCCGGCACCCAAGCAGGTGAAATTGTGGTCCGTAAACAAGAATCGGAGCCGATACGGTTTGACGCCATCCCGGGTCGCTGAAAAGAATGACGCAGGGCGTACGACAAGACCAACGAGTTGCTTCTCGCTCTTGGGTGAAGCATTCATGTATCTTGACTAGTTGAAGCAACGCAGCACTTGAGCCCCGAGCGTCCACTGGCCTTCATTCCACGGCAGCCTTCTTTTCTTCAGGCCTGCGATAAGCAGGTAACCGCATGACAAGTAAAACCACCGGCGTGCCCACAGCGTCCGACGACCTCGATATTGCTGACGGGTCTGGCCGCAGCGACGACATCACGCGTCGTCGTTTCATGGGACGGCTTAGCAAACAAGCGGGTGTAGGAATGCTAGCGAGTGGTTGCATCCTACCTACGGCAGACTCGACGAATGGTCAGGAATCGACCAGTAGCATGCCACACAACGAGTATGCCAAATATGATGCCATGAGCCTCGCAGCACTGGTGCGTACAGGAGAGGCCAGTGCGGAAGAATTGCTGAAGGCAGCGATTCAACGTCTGGAAATGGTTGATCCGCAAATCAATGCCATCGCTGGTCGGATGTATGACGAAGCTCGCACAGCCATCCGTCACGGTCTACCAGTCGGTCCATTCACTGGTGTTCCCCTGCCCGTGAAAGACATCAGTTTTCCCATGAACGGTGTACCCTCCGAATATGGATCCAAGCTATTCGCAGATCGGATATCGAAACGGGATAGTACGGCTGTTGAGCGTCTGAGACGAGCGGGCTTCGTTCCTTTCGCCCGCACTCGGGTTCCAGAATTGGGAATTTTGCCCACAACAGAATCAACGCACGGCGGCATGACTCGAAATCCATTCGCACTTGACCATACAGCAGGTGGATCATCGGGAGGCAGTGCGGCCGCGGTTGCTGCTGAAATCGCTCCCATCGCGACGGCAAGTGACGGGGGTGGCTCCATTCGTATTCCAGCCGCGTGCTGTGGACTATTCGGTCTAAAACCTACACGTGCTCGAGTCCCAGTGGGCCCTGATGGGTTCGAAGCCTGGGGTGGTCTGGCCGTGTTGCATGCTGTCACCCGCTCAGTTCGCGACAGCGCGGCAATGCTGGACGTAATGTCCGGTACAGCAGCGGGTGATCCCTACGCTGCCCCCCATCACGATGGAAGTTTTCTGCAACAGGTCACCCACAAACCTGGCAAGCTCCGCATCGCGCTGGTCAAAACAATGCATCCGACCACCCATGTTGATCCAGAGTGCCTGCAGGCCTTGCAAGAATCAGCCGCCTTGTGTGACTCGCTGGGACACAGGGTCGAAGAAACGACGGATGATTTCAACCGTCAATTTTCATTTCAGGAATTACGCCAAGCGCATGGCCTAACCGTTTTGGTAGCAGTGCGCCGGCGTGTGCTCTCGCGTCTGAAGGAACTCGGTCGTGAGCTTCGGGATGACGACCTTGAACCTGTGACACGTTTCTACCACGAGTATGCTGAACAATACACGGCAGTCGAACTCGAAGATGCACGCACTGCATTTTTCCGAGCCGCACGACAAATGTCAGAGTTCCAGTCACGCTATGACGTGATCATGACGCCCACTCTGGCAATACCGCCAGTCAAGCATGGAAAGATTTGCCTGACGGGAACTGCTCAACAGGTACTCGATGGTCTGCTGGAGTTCATACCCTGTACACAAATGGCAAACTGGACTGGCCAACCTGCGATGTCCATCCCACTCCATCAATCCAAGTCCGGCCTGCCAATCGGAACTCACTTCATGGGAAAATTTGGGGACGAGGCCACCTTGTTCCGTCTTGCAGGACAACTCGAAAAAGTCCGTCCTTGGGACGCTCAGCGTCCCAGGCTCGATGTGACCAAAGCTGATTGATCCAACTCGCTGGAGATTCAATTTGCTAAGCATGAATCATTTTGATCATCATGCTTCGTGTTTTCGAAAATTGCCCCTGTCGTCTTTGCATGTTTGCTCCGCTCCGGCACAACGATCAGTCAAGAAAGTGTACTTTGCCGGTATTCATATCGTAGACCCCACCAACGATCACGATATCACCGTTCTCTTTCATCATTTTGAGGATGGGACTGTTTTTTCTGATGTAGGAGATGGTCATCAGCACATTTCGATCAATCACTTTGGCGAGGAACTTGGGGTCGTCGCTCGTTTTTTGGCCGGGATAGTCTTCCAGGCTGGCCACTGCCTGCTCAATTCGAGTGAGCATTTTGGTGATATTGCCTAGTTCCACACGATCAATGGCAGCAGCCACGGCACCACAATTATCATGCCCAAGCACAACAGCGACTTTGGAACCTGAAACCTTGCAGGCAAACTCCATGCTGCCAAGAATGTCAGTGTTAGCGAAGTTCCCAGCAACTCTGGCAACAAACAAATCGCCGATACCACAATCAAACATATCTTCCACAGGCACACGGGAATCGACACAGGAAAGCACGACAGCCTTGGGAAACTGTCCCGCAACAGCGGCTCTGATTTGCTTAGAGTGATTACGCTGAGTGAGGCTACCTAAGGCGTAACGCTGGTTACCTTCCTTAAGCAAATCCAACACTTCTTGAGGTTTCAGTGCCTTTTGCTCTTCACGGGTCATGACTCGTTTGCCACGGGGCAACAATCCTGCCTCGCTCTCCTGATCCTCGGCATGACAGAGCGACGCCGCACAACAGAACGCGAACACACAAATAGTTGTCGCAAGCAAGTCAGCTGATTTCTTCATCTTTGCACCGATATCCTTTAAGTTGATTGAACGCTGGATTCCTCTGACCCTGCCCTCGGTCTGACCGGGGGCAAGTGTGCGGAAAACAATCCAGCGTCTCGGGCGGCAGAAGAACCCCAGTCAGGCCGCGTACGATGAGACTGACTTTTGCCACCCGCAAGAAGAATTCTGTGCGCCCAGTTGGGTTGCGAGATTCATACCGTTGAAAGTGGGGTCGTTCAGATGGTGCCAGTCAAAACGACGAATCGGCCTGGAGGATTCACCTTCAACACGCCCCCCTGTGATGGTCGATTTCAATCAGCATACCGGCAAACAGGCCGTTGTTTTCACCTCGCAACGGTTTTGCGTGATCCCAACTACATCTCCCCAGTACTGCATCTCACGCATGAGTAGCCTGCCCGCTCTCATCGCGATCATCTTGAAGGTAGAGGCATGTCAGCGTTTAGCGATTTCTGCATTCATTCTCCACACCAACGCACCTTGCAGCGTTTAGGCATCCTGGTTGTTCTACTCGCCGTGGTTGGACCGTCCAACACAATCCACGCTCAATCAGATCAAGATGGAGGAGCATGGTTTTCTGTGAACACGCAGGGTGTTCTCGGAAATCGCTGTGCGCACAAGCCTGGACTGCGTTGGTGGTTTGATGGGCACCTTCGTTATCGAGATGATTCCGGTGGCTACAATCAGAGCATCATGCGTCCCGCGTTGGGATACGCGATCAATCGCAACACCGCCTTGTGGTGGGGCTACGCATGGATCAACGAGCTACCAGCAAGCGGGGCACCCTCATTCAATGAAAACAGAATGTGGGAACAATTAACGTGGTCAGGTCAGTGCAATGCTGCGAGCATCCTGAGTCGCACGAGGCTGGAACAGCGATTCGTCGAAACTGGAGATGACACTGGCTGGCGATTTCGCCAGTTGCTTAAAATAGATCGACCTCTTGATTTCCAACCCCGCTTGAGCCTTGTCGCCTGGGACGAGACATTCTTCGACCTGAACGCGACAGACTGGGGACAGCAAGATAGTTTTTCGCAAAACCGTCTCTTTGTGGGGCTGGGCTGGAAATGTTCAGGAAAGAACAAGCCCAAAATTGAAGTGGGCTATCTGAACCAGTTTTTACGGCGCCAAGCCGCGGATGACCAATCCAATCATATCGCATCATTGAATTGGTTCTGGACGTTCTAACAGCGATCAACAAACATCGAATCCGTCGAGTCGCTTACATTGGCATTCTGCGAATCTCGGCTGGAACGAATCTTCAACATGCTTCCAAGTTGATTGTCAGCATCATCAGTTTGACAAAACATGGCGACGGCAATCGAGTCACATTCCAGCTTACTGTTCCAGGAACACTGCTTGCGGCGCGACCAATTTGTTGCCGTGCAGCAGTTTCTTCAACTCGACCCAAAAATCGCCTGTCGACACAAGGCAGCGCTGCCCCCGCACTTGCAATCGACCCAACTCACCCTGACACAACTCATCCGTCACAGCAGCTTCGATTAAACCAAATGATGCACCGTCATGTTCAATCGTGGGAATTCCCCAAGGAGATGGCAAAGGGTAAAAGTTGCATGCTCGGACATAACGTTCCAAGGACCTAGCATGCTCCCAAGGAATCATTCCGTTGAACGGGCGCCCGGCTTAGTAATAGTGCCTCTGTGAGAAATCCTGAGATCTACGCGGGATGGAATCAGGATCGGTTCTCAACAACTGCCGAATTAAATCGATCCCATCGTTGGTGCACTGCCGGTTAACACTCAGGCCGGTAGCTTGGGGCGACAAGTCAAAGGTCGTCTCGAATGCGATATCTCCTGTATCGATTCCATGCTCCATCCAATGCAGAGTTGTACCGTGCTGAGATTCGCCATTCATGATTGCCCAATTCACAGCATTCATCCCGGCATACGAGGGAAGTGGCCCGGTATGCAAGTTGAACGCTCCAACGCGAGCAGCAGCCAACACCTCGGGATGAACAATGTGAAGCGAGTGAACATTAAGAATCAGATCAACGGCTTCAAGTCTTACCTGCTCGGCGAACTCCGAACTCTTGACTTGACCAGCGGGCCAAACAGGTATTTCCAGATGCTCCGCGACTCCTTGCACGCTCGCCCTGCCCGCCTCTTGCCACAATCGTGACACATTGGATCGCTTCACTCCGGGGGAATCCGGCTTGATTGCCTCAACACCGCGAGTGCTCACACCCGATACGATTGCCTGAACGATTTGCGATCGGAGCTGCTCGGGGTCTTTGGCAACACGATAGCTGGCCAAATCAACCTCTTGACTCGTACCGTCGTCGGACTTGCAACGAACACGCGGGCGCACAACCTTCTCACGCTCACCTTCGTAGAGAACCCGACCGGGACTGGTCCCTGCTCGGTAGTGTGTGCTGCCGGACGGAGCATGCTTGCGGCCGCAAAGCTCGGTGACTTCGGCGGCCATGACTTCACAGATCATCTCTCGGACGTGTCCGCACAGAAAGTCACGAAAGACTTGTCCGGTTTCCGATGCAGAAACTAGCCCGAGGGATTGCAAAAGATTAACTTCATTCATGATGGTCTCCCCGTCGGTGCCAGCCGACGAAAATTGAAAGATTGCGAAGGGCAGATTCTGCCCTCCGGGAGACCATCTTTCAACTTTCAACAATTATTGGGACGCTTCCTTTTTTACGAGCCATACTCGGGTACCGAAGCGTTATAGCTAGACGCCAGCCACCCTTTCGTACACAGCGGAGACAAATCCAACTACGACTCGCCATCTCCATCTCCAAACTCATCCTCTGAATCAAGGCCCTGATCATTATCCTCATTCAATTCAGGATTTTGCTCCAGGTACGACTGCAACGCACCCGGTTTAGGCCCCTGCGGCCCACTCGACTTACCGCAGCCAATCAAGACACAAACGAGACAAGTAAACAAAAGAATGACTGCTGGATGCAAATGATTACCGGGCAACATGATGGCTAAACCTGACGATGTGATTGGGTTCGCTGGACAAGCTGCGTGACAGCTTAACTAATGGCGAGTGTTAAATGCTTTTATACGTTGTCTCTTGGCATACCGTGTCCACACCAAGTGGATCACACAAATGCTCATCGCTAGAACGCCAACTGCAAGCAACAACTTACTTACTGAGTTTTCCGAACACTCGATCCACACTCATCTTACCCTCTCACCCGCGCGAGGTCTTGCAACCGATTATATTCCCTGAAAGCGCACGGCAGGCATCAGCACTGTATTTCGTTTCACCGTCGCGTTCTACTCAACTGCGCATTCGATTTGAACAACGAGCACGTGAACAAAACTCCACGACTGGAAGTCTGAGTAGCTGCACGCGCTATTGATATGAGTTAGTTTAGCGAGAGTCAAACATGCGACCCCACAAACCTTGCACCGTCAAATGACCAAAGAACTCAATCGCCGCCGTTTTACGAAGTTTGCGTCGCTAGCCGCTGGTGGGCTTCTTCTCTCTCAACCCGAAAGTTTTTCGCACGACTTAGCTTCCGTGACGGACGAAAATCCTGGGCTGCAGGAACACCGCCTGATAACCCTTGGACTGAATGCTTTATCGCGAGCTGCGGAGATGAACTATTTCGCAGATGGACATCGCGGCGCTGCAATGATTTCCGCACACCTACTCTGCGTTGACAACGAACTTAAGGCGGAGACAGTAAAACGGATCCAGCAACTATTTGATTTGAATTGGTCATCCAGCAAACTGTGCCAGTCGTTTCCTGAAGCCGATCGTGATCCAAAAGCGATCGAGAAAGTGGGGCTTGCACTAGCGGACGGTGGTGGTGTGCTGAGACAGGTCGGCCACGACGCAATTTTTGCGATGCATGCCATCAAAGGATTCCGCCTGGCACCGGAATTGGGAACAACGGAGAGGGTAGAAGGTGTTTGCAACTTGATTCGCTCTTTTAAGCCATGGCGTGATATTGCTCCCGATGTGGACGTACAACCCCCTCCATTTTCCGACGAAGTGGCGGCGTCACGATTCATTCTTCGAGAAGCCAGCGCCGCCATCGATCGCTTTTCAGGGTTTGGGCAAGGCTTTGCTGGTCACATGCTGACTTTTGGTCAATCCCTGGTTGAACTGGCAGCGATGGGTGACACCGAATGGGCAGAGAGTTGCCGCGTCGCATTTCGCAAATATGTCACGGTGACCCGAAAGGGCCCCGCCCCAGGTGATCGCAAAATCCCCGATCATCGACCTAGCCAACTGCGGCCCCACCAAGCCCGATATTGGAACCAACGCGGCGACAAAACACTTGGAATCGGGCATGTCTTTAAATACCCCTATGGCTATTACGATCTGTTACGTCGGGCCAACGATGACCAATTAGCGGCCGAACTGGATGCCAAGGCTTACCAAATCTTCTGACCGCTTCGACCTACGGGCTGAGATGTATCTGATGGAATCAGGCGACCACCTGATGTCCATCATCAACCGAGAAGCGGGTTCCCCCACAACGATCATGTTGGCAAAGCATGTTCTCGCCAAAGGCGACACAAACACATGCTTTGGCTACAATTTGCCTGAGTTCCTTACCGAACGTTCGCAAATTCTTTCCCAGCTTTCATATCGGTCCTATGCTCAACAAGCATCTACAGTTGATCGCGATTTTTCATGTCGTCCTGTTCTCGATCATCGCATCTTCTTCCATTGCGTACACTGAAAACTTTGACCCCATTCGCTTTGAACCCACAACGGTTGCCGTTGATCTTGTTAGGCCAATGGAGTTTGACATCGCTCCTGATGGAAAAATATTCCTGATTGAGTTGGCGGGCGAAATCAAACTGATCGATCCTGAGACGCGCGCGATTTCCTCCGTAGGAAAGCTGGAAGTAACCACTGAACAGGAAAACGGCCTGATCGGATTAGCACTCGATCCAAATTTTTCTGAGAACCAATGGATCTATCTGCAGTACTCACCCCCTGACTTCAAAGGTCAGCATGTCAGTCGGTTCAAGATTCAAGATCACAAACTGGACATGGCCAGTGAAAAGGTTCTTTTCAAATACCAAGAACAGCGTTTGCAATGCTGCCACCATGCGGGCTCTCTTGAGTTTGGACCTGACGGGTGTCTTTTTATCGGCACGGGTGATAACACCAATCCGTTTAATGATTCTCAGGGCTACGCGCCGATTGACCAACGCAAAGATCGCGAGCCTTGGGATGCGCAGCGTACCTCTGGTAACACACGCAATTACAACGGAAAGATCTTACGGATTCGGCCAGAACAGGATGGCAGCTATTCAATTCCCCAAGGCAATCTGTTTCCTGCAGACGGCTCCGTGGGCTACCCAGAAATCTATGTCATGGGGTGCCGCAACCCGTGGCGAATCAATGTCGACCAAAAAACTGGTTACCTGTATTGGGGTGACGTAGGCCCTGATGCCGGTGCAGACGGCCCCCGAGGCCCCCGAGGGTACGACGAGGTCAATCAGGCACGTGTGGCTGGGAACTTTGGCTGGCCTTATTTTATTGGCGACAATTATCCTTACGGGATTGTTGATTTCGCAACGGGAAAAATTGCTCCACCTCTCGACCCGATCCACCCCGTCAATCGGTCGGTCAATAACAATGGCGCGAAGAATTTACCGGCCGCCATGCCAGCCATGATTTATTATCCTGGCGCGCCAACTGAGAAATTCCCGGCAGTGGCCAATGGTGGTCGCACCGCTTGTGCTGGCCCCGTTTACTATTTCGACCGCGATTCTGCTGCCAGCCGACGCTTCCCGAAGAAATATGACCGAACGCTCTTCGCATTTGAATGGTCAAGAAGCATGATTTACGCGGTGCACCTTGATGATGACTCAAATCTTAAAACGGTCGAACGTTTTCTGCCTGAGACAAAATTTTCCCGGCCTATCGACATGCAGTTTGATCAAAACGGTTCGCTTTACGTACTGGAATACGGAGAAACATGGGGCGTGAATCCAGACTCACAATTGGTGAGACTGGATTATGTAAGAGGGAATCGTTCGCCCATCGCTAAGGCAACCGCCCAAAACACGGTTGGACGCGAACCCCTTACCGTTGAACTCAACGGCCTGAAATCTACCGACAAAGACAATGACAAACTGACCTATCAATGGACTGCAGTTCGTTCAGGCCAAGAGAAAACAACGCCAGTGGAGATCGGAAATCAAGCTGAAACAACAGCAGTGTTTGAAAACCCGGGAGTCTACACACTGGAACTGAAAGTCACCGACCCAGCCGGTGCATCAGGCGTAAGTTCTCTGCCAATCATCGTCGGAAACACGAGACCCAAGGTAAGCTTCGCCAAGCCCGCTGATGGAGACTTCTTTGTCCCCGGCAAGCCCATCGAATATCAGGTGGTCGTGAGTGACTTTGAAGATGGTACAAGCGATCCTGATGAGGCCGAGGAAGATGGAAAACATTTCATCGAACTGAGTGCTTCCATGCGAGTAGCCGTAGAAGCCATTCCGACAATACCCCAAGCCGATGCGAACGCTGAAGATCCGGGTCTATCTATGATCCGAAAAAGTGATTGCCTGAACTGCCACGCTCCTAACCGACCGCTAGTGGGACCGAGTTTTGTACAAATCGCCAACAAATATCGTAATCAGCCACATCAATTGCAAGAATCCGTCAAACGGGTACTGCAAGGCTCTACTGGTGTTTGGGGAAAAATCGGCATGCTTCCTCATCTTCAACACACGCCAGCGGAAGTCACAAAAATGGTGGAGTATGTGTACAGCGTTTCTGCTGATTCATCGAATCCCAATGCGAGAGGATTTCGCAATGAACTGATGATGAAAGAAGACGCAGGCAGTGTTGTTCTGGAAGCCAGTTACGTTGACCTTGGCCGTGGCGAGATTCCGAAAATCATCGGCATCGGAACGATCCAACTGCGAAGCCGGCACCTGCAGGCCGAAGCGGCAGACAAGTTTGCTGGCACCCGTTCATTGGGCTCAGAAAAAGCCGAAGGAAAACAGTTCATGGGTGCGATTGAACATGACGGGTTCCTCAAGTTCGATCGCATTCGCTTCGACAACATCAAGAGCATCAACGCAAGCGTGGCAAGCGCTGGCGGCGGTGGTACGATCGAAGTACGTCGCGGTAAAATTGACGGATCATTACTCGGCAAAGCCACTGTTGAGGTCAACGGACAGTGGGAAGAGTTCTATGACAAGATCATCACGCTTGAGCCCACGACGGGAACTGATGATCTCTTTCTGGTATTCAAGAACGAAAAAAATCGTGGCGGATTGATGAATATCGACTCATTGACGTTTCAATGAATCAACCGGCAGGGCATCATCAGACCTGAATCGACACCGACCGTTTTGATCGCTTGAGGTGTCGTGTTGTCCGATAGAACAACGCCCAACAGCGATCAAGAGGCGGACCACTTCTTGATCGCAAGATCGTCCCCGGGATCACTCGCCAGTATCTTCCCAAATCAATTCCAACCCGCTGAGAATGGTTTCCCCGCGCGAGCTGGACAAATTCAACGACAATTCATTTTGAACCTTGATCCCCTCAAATTCCAAACTGATTGCGTGCATGGCACCGCCGCTTTCAGCGACCACATCAAAATCTTCTTTCACAGTCTCACCTTGCAGTTGTATGGTCTGCAGACGCTCACCAGCCACCATTGCATCCGGCTCGTTGAAGTACAACCGCACCATGTACTTCCCCGGCTTTAGCCCTGTGAGCTTGAACTCACGAAGTCCCTCAGCGGCAGAGGCGCTCACCCACGGGTAGTTCGCGTCCCCCTGTATCCAAAGGCTGTGCTGATATCGATAGCGTGGCATGCCGGAAGCTTTGGCATCGACAATCGGTGATGGTCCGCCAACCGAGGGATAGTCGAGCCAGAGCGTACCACTTCTTGTGATCCGATCTCCCGGAGCACCAAAATTGATCCCAATACGTTGAATTTTCCCCGCAGGGATCTCACTCTTTCCCCAAGACGCCCACTGCTCATGCTGCTCAGGCATCGACACCAACGACATCGCTGTCGGTAGGGGATAGCTGCAAGTGCACCCCTCATAGAAGTACGGAACATTCAGCACCCCACCGGATGGAATGATACTGTTGGTACAGCCGCTGCGAGGGCCACTCAAGAATACCGTCCCACTTTCAATCGTCTTATCGTAAAACGCTGCGGTTCCACTGCGAAGTGTGTACAAATCTCCATAATCAACACCACCATCACACCCATAGGTCTTCAGGAAAGCACGCGGTTCCATTTCGCCGGTGATTGGATTTTTTCGTTGACCCACTACCGGTTTCTTTGGTTTCCAAGCATCTTGCTGCCGCGGTGGTCGATACTGACTCGGTTCTGCAATTGAAGGTGATGTTGCGGTCAGTTTGTTCCGCAGATCCATGCGTTCACTGTCATCAAGAACGCGGCCTGTGTAGATGTCTGACAAGACGGGCGGCAACAGCGGATAGTCAACTTTATAGTTTCCTTTGAGCCGTGCTGCCCGCCAATCCTTGGGGCGGGATATCATTTCCCCCTGATTGAACCGTGGCTGCGGCGAACGCTTGAAGTGCGCCAGCGTGTCGTCAAACCACAACACCCCCAAAGGAAACCTGACCAGTTGATCTTCGCTTAGTGCCCAATCACCCGCATACTCATTCGCGCCAGCCAAAGCACCCTGCCTCTCAACAACGACATCACCTTTTTCGTTGCTGAACACAAACCCCTGCTTCCTCAATCGATCACGGCCAGTTCCAGACGGCAGAATATTGACCGCGACACCCCCAAAAGGCCTTAGCGACTGCAGTGACGGCAAAACCGGCAAGCTATCTCTTTCAGTCACCATCACGGTCGCAAGATAGGGAGGCAATGCGACTTGATCCAACGCACAATGCATCACCGCTACCCTTGTGCCGTAGACTCCCGCTGCATCCAAGTCACGCCTCAATGACTGGCACTGCTCCAGATGATCATCCAAAACCACCACATGGTAGTGCGACGCTTCGACCAATGCTTTCACAAGCTCACCGTCCACAAGCCCATAAACGATTGCGATTCCATGTTCGCTAGAGGCGTAGTCCACAATGGACTCGGCTTGCCGAACTGCTTCTAGACTGGGCTGAAGCTTAGCGCCCAGATTCGATGAAGCATCACGCGATTTGCTGGCCAACTTTTTACCATCTCGAAAACACAGAATGTCACCTTTTGTAGTCACAACAAAAAGGGCGTCATCCGCAATCAACATCGCGTGCACAGAACCCTTGACATCCACAAGCGGCTCATCAAATTTCACGACTTGAGAAGGAGTTCGAATCTCACGACTCAATTCCGCGACCCCCCCTTTACCGCTGTGCACCTTGTCTTCATGCCGCTGGGTGTTGATCGATTCATCAAATGTCAGTTTCCCTCTTCTCATCGCTCTTGCCTGATCAGGATCCAAAGCGGAAAACCAGCCTCCGGGATAACGACCAGCTGTAGGCAGCTCAAATTCGATCAATTCACCCGTGATCCGATTCAATCTGGCGGGGTAGGCTGTTGAACAAGGCACAATCAATTCATCGTCATCAATCAACAGGTATCCCTGCGGAGCCAACCCTCCGATGGCTTGCGTATTGTGGGGTTGCTGACCAAAGAGATTCCCCATGCGATCATTACGCCAAACAACTTTGCCAGTATCAATCTGCAAGGCATAAATGAACACTCCCTCAAAGGGCCAAACCCCTGCTGCAAAGTACACCACACCATCCTTGACCACAGGGCCTCCCCGAACAGGCCAAACAGAAATCAAACGACGGTTACCAAGCAGTAGCCGTTCACTGGGCGCAGCCTGTTGCTTCCAACGGAGTGATCCGGTGTGGAGATCAACACAATACAAGTGCCCATCATCAGAACCAAAGCATGCTGAATCGTTCCAGATCGCAGGAGCAAACCGAATCGGCCCATTGGTATAGTACGTCCAGACAAGCCGACCTGTCTGAGTGTCAAACGCCTTGACTGAATCAGTCAAGGATGACGCCACCAACAGTTTCCCTTTCGCAACAACGGGTTCATAACCGGCATCAAACTGCAAACGCTTATTTTGAAATGCGGGTGTCAATGGCAGGAACTGCCTGGACCATTCAAGCTGCAGGTTATCAGG
>Ga0315320_10001036_pt1 | contig 22939 bp, 20 predicted proteins | sample M140m21515metaG_FD_203458 | JGI IMG/M metagenome (GOLD analysis project Ga0315320, IMG submission 203458) | Ammonia-oxidizing marine archaeal communities from Monterey Bay, California, United States - M1 40m 21515 | ecosystem: Environmental > Aquatic > Marine > Coastal | place: USA: California... | reverse complement strand
GAAGACTATGTAGGCGTAGTTACAGAAAAGCTTTCTAAGAGAAAAGGCAAAATGACAAATCTCATGAATAATGGTTTTGGAAGAGCAACTCTTGAATTCTCGATTCCCTCTAGGGGCTTAATTGGTTTTAGGAATCAATTCTTAACAGATACAAGAGGTTCAGGCATAATGAACTCTTTATTTGATGGCTATGCACCATGGGCTGGTGAAATACCTCAGAGAACAAATGGAGTATTGATTTCTGATAGAAACGGAAAGGTCACCCCTTACGCAAGTCTTGCAATGGTTGACAGAGGTATTCTTTTCATCCCTCCAGGTACAGAAGTATTTGAGGGAATGATTATTGGAGAAAGAAATAATGAAGGCGATTTAGAGGTAAATATAACAAAAGAAAAGAAACTTACAAATCATCGTGCATCAGGATCAGATGAAACAATCCCACTTAGACCCCCACAACTAATGTCTTTAGATCAATGTATAGAATTTATTTCAGAGGGTGAGTTCGTAGAAGTTACACCAGAATCAATAAGGTTAAGAAAATCTGAACTTAATGCTACCCAACGTGCATTAAATAAAAAGAAAGAGAAAACTAGTTAGCTTAGTCGGTAGAGCACTTGTCTGAAAAACAAGTGGTCGGCAGTTCGCTTCTGCCTCTGGCCACTAGGGTTTTCTTATAAATATTTAAAACCGCACACAAATAACACACATTAAGTTACGACAGTTGTTTTAAGATACGCTAATTACTTCAATAAAGGCTCGATTAACTAGCGATATTTAAAGTAAGTTAATGTAAAATGAACTAAGGTCAAAAGGTTTGCCCTTATCTGAAAAACAAGGGGTCGGCAGTTCGATTCTGCCTCTGGCCACAAATGATAAAATTAAAATATTATATAAATTTTTTTATAGCCAGCTTTTTTAAGCTAATCCCAAGTTCATCTTTATTAATTAGTTCCTACAAAGCATCTACCATTCAAGAAAAATTAAATTTGAGGATTCCTTATACAAATTTACAGTTAATTGAGTTTTTAAGAAACCATGCAATTAGAAACCCTCATTCAAAAGTATTTGAATATGGAAGTGGAAGCAGCACTTTATTTTTTGAAGATAACTACAAGGAAGTTTATTCTGTCGAATATGATGAAGATTGGTATCGTATTATAAAAAAGGATTTAAAAAAAACAAATCTATATCTGGTTAAGCCAGAAATCTCAAAAAATCCAAAAATTAAGAGTAAAAAGTTTGGTTTTAGACAATATGATTTCACCAAGTTTGTAAATTCCATTAAAACCCTTGACACAAAGTTTGATATTATTTTCATTGATGGAAGAGCTAGACTTGATTGTTTGAATGTAGCCAAAGATTACCTAAACCCAGATGGAATAATTATATTGGACGACAGTCATAGATTCAGATATAAAAAAATATTAGAAATTGAATCTCAAAATAAAACCATTATTAATTTTAAAGGTTTAACGACATTTGTACCAGGCCCCCATATGGCAAGAATGATTAAATAAATTCTCCATAATTAGGTTTTTTTGCAACTAGGAGTAGTCTTATTAGCTTAATTATTAGCTTATTTAACAGTATGGAAAGAATATTTCTTTGCATAAATGATAATTTTGTATTGTAAAAAAATTGATAATCTGATTTTATTATACTTTTGTAACCTTTTTCATTAAAAAACATTTCTAAACATTCTTTACTGTAAAAGTAAATATGTTGTCCTTCTTCCAGAGCAAAATACCACCAATCTTTATTTTGATTTTCGTATAGTTCAGTCGAAATTAATAAGTAGTTTGGTTCATATTTTAATATTTTATTAAATTCATTCAACGGATCATCAAAATGCTCAATTATTTCTGATAAGTTTACAAAATTATAAAATTTATTATCTTCAAAATTGTATTCATTGGAAAATATATTTTTAACATATTTATCTGAACTATAACTATTTATTGAATAGTCTCTAAGAAGTCTTGTAAGCAAACCTGAACCACCACCATAATCTAAGAGGTTTTCAATATTAACTAGTTTACTCATGCCATAAATCAGGGATTTATTATCTAAAACTCTTTGAACCAATCCAGGGTCAATATTGTTTTCATAAGCTTCATCCAGCCAATCGACATTTTCAACATATAAACTACCGCAATCTGTTTGTATGCAACTTCTTTTGTACTTATCGAGAAAAACTAATTCAAACTTTATTTGACCATTCTCAGAACCACATAGCAAACAGCTTTTCACAACATACCTTATTTCATTACTTATTAAATAATATCAATAAAAAATACTCTAATTCTTATTTTTTCCAAAATAACGAATAACTACTCCACCAATGCCAAAATAGGAAGTAATCTCAAAATCATGTCCCTCAAATTTCTTATAAAATAGATCTCTGATACTTTTTCCTTCTGAGTCTACATTTGTAAAATCATCTATCATGATATACGAACCCTTTACAAGTTTAGGAATAAAGAAGTCAATTGGATCAATTGCTGAAATATAGAGGTCACAATCAATGTACACAAATTTAAGTTTATCAATCTCTAATAATTTTCTTTCATTGCTTAATAAATCTGAGAAGTAACCTTTAAATATATATACATTAGGCTTGTATTTTTTTTCCAACCTTTTAACTTTTTTAAAATCTGATTTAAAATTTTTATCCTGAAAAAAAGGATGACTATTTTCTGGAAAGCCTTCAAAAGAATCTAAACCAAAAAATACTGTAGCATTATTTTTATCTATTCTATTTTCAGTTTTTATTGTGTGTTTAAAACTTGAGGCAGTAAAAATTCCAAACTCAATGTAGTCACCTTCGATTTGATCAATCCAAAGATTAGTCAATATTTTTTTTATAGTAATATATTTTGATGTGTTATGTATAAAGAAAGAAGGAAGTAAATTTATTAAAAAACTATAAAAAGAATGTAAAATACTCAATTTTGAAATTATATTTAACATAATATATTTAAACCTAACCTAGTAACTTTTTAAAGTTACAGAATTTCGCATAAATTATTTAAATTTTCTTGACCTTGTTATTAGTCTAATTATGTCTAATAAATATAAAAATATATTTGTAATATTAAGTTTGGTTGGAAAACTACCTTCTGGGTAAGACCTTGTATTTGGAATCTCAATAGTATTAAAACCTAGTTTTGGAGCTATAAGACTTATCCACAACAACAGTTGATATCGTTTCAACTTGTTAGTGAAAATATTTAAATTTGAATCTTCAAGTAAAGATCTACTATATCCCCTAAAGCCTTGGGTAGAATCAGAATATTCGAAACCGGAAAATCGTGTCATTAAGGGTGCGTGTAAAAATTTGATCAGATATTTCCTTGATATGGGTAAATTGATACTTTCACCGCCTGGCATGAATCGAGATCCTTGAATGTAGTCATACCCTTTTTCTAAATGTTCTAAATAATCTTTCACAAATCGAGGGTCATCTTTAAGATTTCCATCAATTGTAATTACACCTTTATACCCATATTGAAGAGAAAAATTATACGCATCTTGAAGTTGACCACTTACTTGATTTTTTCCATCGTTTTGTAAAGTAAATTTAATTCTTTTATGCGATGATGCAATCTCATAAGTACCATCGTCACTTCCTCCATCCACCACCAATATATCCAATAACTCGTCTAATTTTAAAAAATCTATCCTGGCTAATACTTTTGCAAAATATTTTAATTCATTCAATACTGGAATTACTAATAAATATTTTGAGTTTTCATGAGTTTTAAATTGCTGGCTCATTTTATATAGCAATCGTTTGCAATCCGGATAGAATTTTGTAGTTGATTGGTATTTTTAATGTTATTTGTATTAATTTCTAGACTTATGTAGTCAATTTCTAGGTGTGATTTAACTAAACTTGAAATATTTCTATGAAATTTCTCATTTTTTAAGGGCATAAGGTATGGCTCACTAATATGAAAATACTTAATTAATTTTGAACCCTTTTTTAGTATTTGTTCTATATTTTCATTATTCATGACTGAGGAGCCAAGATCAAAATGAGCTTTAATGTTTGATTTGTTTAAATCATCTATAAATTCGAAACATTCAATTGTATTATTGATAAAATCACAACCATATTCTTTTGGATTAGGCTCAATACAAAGTATTGAGTTATGTTTTGATAGTATTTCAGAGACTTCAAAAAAGAATTCTTTTGCTACCTCATAATAATTTTTATTGGAGTCTGACATTTTGTAGGTTCTTATACTGGGTGAACCAAATATTAAAAACTTTACCTCCAAAATATCTGCTATAGTAAAAATTTTTTTTAAATGCTCAATTATGATTGTTTTACTATTTTCATTTTCAAACATTGTAATTTCTGGTAAACCAAACAATAAAGATTGCATTCCGATAATTTGAAATGAATGCTTGTCCCAAAAATTTTTAATTTTTATAAATTCTTCCGGCTCGAAGTTGTTAACAATATCCTGGTATTTTGTAGGTGCTATATCGATACAAGTGATATTTTTCTTATCAAGTATTTTAACAATTTTATTATCGTTTTCTACATCCCATAATATATTTGATATTGAAAGTCTCAATTTTGGAAGTATTCCTTTATTTCAAAAATAACATTCTCTTTATTGTAAAGATACTTTCCTCCAGATTTATATATCCTTCCGTGTTTTGTCAACAGATTGTACTTAATTCTATTTTTCTTTTCTGAAAACTCATCATTTTTCTTATCTGAAAGATTTGCAACTTCTTCAACAGAGATAGGTTCTGAATTTAGATGGATTAAATTTATATTATTATTTTTAGCTATCTGTATATCTTTCCACAAATGTTTTATTGGGTAAAACTGAAATTCACTTTCAAGGTTAAACTTATATAATTCGTTATCATTTTTAATATCATAAAGTAGATTTTTCTTTAGATTGGGACCTACTAGTGCTGTAAGCCGAACTATTAGATAATTTCCAAAATAATTTAAAACAAATGACTCAAGTTTCTTTCTGTTGCTTCCGTATGTTTCCAGTTTTTTCATATCTTGAGAACTATCCTCATCAATATTTACTGGATTGTCGAAAACATCAACCGTGCTTATAAGAACAAGGCTCTTTGTTTTTACTAGCCTCAAATTATTTACTAATTCTGTAAAATTTTTATTATCTTTTTGTGGGTTACTGTTAGCAGCCCATTTTGATCCACCCATGCCTGCACAAATTAAAACATTAAAATCATAATTTTTTATATCTGAAATATTTTTGGAATTAAAGACCTTATCAACCTTTATCTGCTCAAGTAAGGAGCTTCCAACAAATCCTGTATATCCAATTAATCCAATCATTGGAAAATTATATTATCCAAATATCTAAACACATCATATATTTGATCGATTTTTGAACCCAAAATATTTACAGCTCTATTTTTTTGATTGATAACTATTTCTCTAGAATCATTTACTTCACTTTTGTTTAAAATTGTTTTAATTTCGAAGAAAGATTCAATATATTCTATGTCAGTAAGCTCTGGAAGATATTTCATAGTATCTAATTTCATAACATCATAGTTAGATCTGAACGAGCTATTTTCAAGTAATTCATAGGGGTTAAGCTCACGCATAGCTTGCCACTCAACATGTGGGGTATATCTAACGTGTGATAAAGAGTGTAAATTTCTATCTGGGAAACGCATAATAGAAAAGAAGGGTCCATCCATAACAGTAATATTGAAATTTTTAAATTTTTTAGGAGGCTTTATTAGAACTATTTCAGCAACTTCATGTTTGAAATTTTTTATAAAGTCTGGGTCATCATTTAAATTGTAGATACCGGCATAAGTGCAATTAATAAAATTTCTGCATTTTATTTCATTATTATTTCTATCTTTAAGTACCGCAAAATCTTTAGTCTCGACATAACTCTCGATTTCGGTATTTGATTGAAAAGTTAAATTATTTTCATTTAAAAATATCTTAAATTTCTTTTTAATTTTTTCTGTACTAAATACTTTTTCGTCTACTTCGTAAATTGATGATATATTAGTGGTTGCAAATTCCTTTTTATAAAATTCTGTTTTTTCTTCGAAAGGAAGTGAACTGTATTTTAAAAATTGTAGGTATTTATCGTTACTAGTTTTAGTATTCTTGGATGAAATACAATATAAAGAATTACTTTTTATCTCTATACAGTCATCCCAATCGCTTATGAACCTCAAATAATTTTCCTTGCTTCTGATAGCTGTTGAAATACTTCTTGGATAATGGTATCCATTATGAACCCTTGCTTGATTCCATTTAGAAGCTCTTGAAAGTATGCTGTCTTCTTTTTCCAATACCAAAATACTTGCATCTGAAAATTTTTCATAAAGGTATTGACTTACACTCAGACCAAAAATACCTGCGCCAATTACTACAAAATCGTAGACTTCATCAGTAGTCTTAATCATTCATCTTTTTGATATTTATATCAAATTTTTCAATATAAGATCTTTTGGTATATTCATTTTTAATATTTGTATTTAATTCACTTCTTTTAAAGAGGACAATAAAATACTCAGACAACAAAAATAAGATAATTGAAAAAAGGAAAAAGAAAATGCTGATAATAAAATTAGTAGAAACCCATCCTTCTATAAAATCTTTTGTAAAAAAAATAAATAAGACCCACAGCGTATAAAAAAAGCTAAAAAATGATACCACTAAAGCCATTACACTCGCTAGTCGTATGGGTTTAAAAGTGTTCTCAATGAAAAAATCTGTTCCTTCAAAAAAAATATCTCTTACTTTTTTCTTTTTAGATTTCAAATTAATATCAATATTTTTTACTGATGATTTTTGTGAATTTAAAATTATTTCTTTTTGAAGCGCAGAGGGTGGATTAGAGGCATTTGATAATTCGTTGATTATATTTCTTGAAATACTGATTACTGGGTATTCGTAACTTTCAATATCTTTTCCAAATACTGAGCTTGCAAGTTTTCTGAAAAATAAACGAAATAATCTGTAAGAAAATGACTTTTTTGGATTTGAGTTGTTTTTGTACAAAGTAATTGCACTTAAAGTAGATGACACTATTTGATTAACAGTATTTTCCATTTTTTTAATATTTTCATTTAATAAAATCACCTTTTCTCCGATGCTGTTTGAAAGGATACACCATTCAGCTGCTACCCTATTCAGTTGGGTATATGTTGAAAAAATAAGAATATTTTCAAATTTATCATCTTTTATTAGAGATCTTACATTATCAAAATCTTCATCTTGACTTGAGTTAATTAAAATTAATAATTCGTAATCCTTGACATGTTTTTTTAATGCTGAATTTAAGTTTGCTACTTCCTCGTAATCAAATACTCTTGGATTATTTACGACTAAACCAAAAGATAAAAAGTCACTAATCATATCTTTTAATTATAGGTGTTAATTAATTCACTTTGATTATTTACTATTTTAAATAAAAAAAGTAATTATGATTTGAGATTTAAATTATTGTTTAAAGCTGGCAAAGTTTATATTTTTATAAACATAATTATTTTATAGACTTGACATTTTTTTACTCTAATTAATTGTTACCTCTTTTAAATAAGGACATTAATTTAATAAACTAGTTAAAATAATACATTAATAGCTGTATTCCATGTAAAAAACAGCAAAATCGAAAATTTGACTATGGAGAATATTATGAAAACAGCATTAATTACAGGAGCTCATGGTCAAGATGCATTTTTTCTTACAAAATTCTTGTTAACTAAAAATTATAAATTAATTCTAACTACTAGAACCAAAAAAAAAGACTATTTACAATATTTAAAAAAAGCTTTCAAAAATTACTTAAAAGAAGAAGATCAGATTCAGCTTATAGAAATTGACTATCTTAGTCAAGAAAAAGTTGATAATTTAGTAGGAGAATTCAAACCACATGAAATTTACAACTTAACAGGTCATAGTAACGTAATTACATCATTTAAATCACCTAATTTAGTTAAAAATGAACCAACAATTATTTTTAATAATTTTATAAACGCAATAAAAAAAAATAAAACCGAATCTCGATTTTTTCAAGCTTCAACATCCGAGATATTTAAAGATATTGGCGATCGACGATTAAATGAAGAATCTCAAACAAAGGGCACCACACCTTATTCAATGGGAAAATTAAAAGCTCACAATAAATTAAGAGCTACAAGAGACAAAACAGGTCTTTTTTTAGTATCTGGTATTATGTTTAATCACGAATCTTTAATTAGAAGTAATGATTATTTATTTGGATATGTTGCTAACAATATAAAAAAAATAAAAAACGGTGAAATAGATAAACTTTATATATCCAACTTAAATACTGTTCGTGATTGGGGTTATTCGGCAGAATTTGTAGAAGCAATGTGGTTAAGTTTGAATGCAGACAAACCGGACGATTATGTTATTTCCACTGGCCAATCTTTTTCTGTGGAAGAAATTCTTTACACTGGATTTAAAACTGCAGGTTTAGATTATAAAGATTACACGAGCGAAGTCTTTAACCAAAACAGATCATACGATGTTGAAAAAAAATACTCAGATCCGTCTAAGATAAACAAAAATTTGTCTTGGAAGGCAAGTCTAAATGGAAAAGATATTATCAAAAAAATAGTTTTTAATGAACTTGATAAGAATAAGTCAAATATTCCAACCTATAAAAAAATTCCTGAGACAAAGATGATTAATGTCTACCAACCAGATATTAATAGTAATGATAAAAAGTATGTCATATCAGCATTAAATAACTCAAATTTATCAGGTGCCTCCCCTGAAGTTAAAGAATTTGAAAATAAATTTGCGTCTAAATTTAATTTTAAATATTGTTTAGCCGTTAATAATGGCACAGCTGCTCTGCATCTTGCCTTAATAGCTTTAGGAATTCAAAGAGATGATGAAGTTATAATTCCATCCTTAAGTTTTATTGCTACAGCTAATGCTGTATCTTATGTTGGTGCTAAACCAGTTATCGTAGATGTTAATCCAAATACATTCCAAATCTCAGTTGAAGAAATAGAAAATAATATAACAAGTAAGACTAAAGCTATTATTCCTGTTCACCTATACGGAAATTGCCCAAATTTAAGTAAAATTAGCAAATTAGCAAGAAAATATAATCTTTCAGTTTTACATGATTCAGCTGAAGCTCTTGGAACTGAATATAAAGGCAAATCTAGTGGATCGTATAAAGATGTTTCGATTTATTCATTTTATCCAAATAAATTAATTACAACTGGAGAAGGGGGAATGTTGGTAACTTCTAATAAATCAGTGTATGACGTGGCAAAAAAAATAAGAAGTCAAGGAGTTAAAAAAAATTCTGATGAGTACATTCATGACATCCTAGGATACAACTACAGGATGAACTCATTATCTGCATCGATGGGCAGGTCTCAGCTTGATAGAGTTGATAATTTGTTAGATAGAAAAAAAGAAATCTTTTCTAGATACAAAGAAAAGCTAGAACCATTCGGAATAGAATTTATCAAAACGGAAAAAGATACTAATAATTCATACTGGTTAATAGTAGTTATTTTTAAAAGTCATAAAATTAACATTGATATTTTAAGAGAATATTTATATGCAAATAACATAGAAACAAAAAAAATATTTTATCCACTTGAAAGACAAACAATGTATAAAAATAGTAAGAATAACAAAAATTCATACGATGTTTACAGTCGATCTTTGTGTTTACCATCCTCACCAGATTTAAGCGATAATCAAGTAGATTTTATTTCCGAAAAATTAATTAAATATTTAATAAATGTTTAAGCAACAGTCAAAAAGTAAATATGTAAATATTTATATAAACGATTGTATACGTTGGTCTGGCGGCGTAAATATATTAACTCAAATAGTAAATTCACTCATAGATTATGATATAAATTTTAAAATTTTATATGTCAAAGAATCCTTACTAATGAAACTGTTGAATAGATTAAGACTCACATTAAGAGGTGGAGGGTATAAGAACAATAAAATTATTGATGAAGACTTACTTAATAAATTTAAAGATTATGTTGAAATTAATAATTTAAAATTACAAGTTTTAGAGTATAAACATTTTAAACAAAACTATGAAAATGAGTATATTTTTCCAGTTATGAAAATTAATTCATCTTTAAAAAATAAAAAAATTATAGGATATATACCTGATTGCCAGCATCTTCATCTAAAGTCAATATTTTTAAAACGCATTATTTACTATAGAAACTTCCAAATAAAGCGGATTAGAGAGTATTCGTTAAAAGTTTACAGTACATCTGAAAATGTAAAAAATGATTTAGTTGAACACTATAATTTTTTACCTGAAAAAATAAACGTCACAGGTTTTATACCTATGAGAATTGAATCAATTTTACCAAAATTTGAAAAATTTGAAGAAGACTTCTTTTTAATTGCAAATCAACTTTGGAAACATAAAAATCATACTTTTGCTATCAAAGCATTCAAAGAGTACATTGATAAAAATCAAGACGTTAATACCTTACTTTATTGCACAGGATATATTCACGACCATAGAGATTCAACACATTCTTCTTCTGTCTTTAATTTAATCGAAACACTTAACCTTACATCTAGAGTTAAATTTTTAGGATACTTAGATAGAGAAGAATTTGTAAAATATCTAATTAATTGTAAAGCATTAATTCAACCAACTTTATTTGAAGGCTCTCCCGGAGGTTTCTCAGTAGCTGACGCAGTAGCGTATGGAGTTCCTGTTCTACTGTCTGATATACCAATAAATAGAGAAGTTGATAAAGGAGATATAGAATATTTTGATTTGTCTAAACCAAGTTCATTAGTTGAATTATTAAATAAGGACTTTAATTTTAGTCTTGAAAACCGATATAAAAAAAGTCAAAATATATCTATGCAAGCAATAAAAAATATGCAAAATATAATTTCGGAATTAACTAGTTAATTTGAGCTTTTTTATATTTATTAATGAGATAAATACTTCAGTAAAATACATAAAAATAATTAAATATAAGAAAAGATTGAAATTTAAAAAATTATAAAATACTAAAGACAAGGATATAAAAGCAATTATTGAGGCACTTCTTCTTGTTGCTTCAAAAAAAATGAATGCATTAAATTCAAAAAGCATACCTGTAATCTCAGAAATCCAAAAAAATAGCGAGATAAATATAAATGCAATAGATGCATGGATTGTTGTAAGTTCGGGGATAGCAAAAACCTCAAAACTTGTAACAAAGTTTAATGAAATTAAAATTAAAAATATAGTAAATATCGAAGACAAAATACCAAACTGAAAAATCTTTTTAGTGCCATCTCTCTTTAAATTTTTTAACATAACTAAAAATATTGGCCTTGAAGGTATTAAATATATTTCCAGCAATGTCCTGAATGTCTCATATATTCCCACAAGACCAAGTCCAAATGGAAGTAAAGCCCACAAAGGCAGTCTTGATCTTATAAGCGTTAATATGGACGAAATTAGTAATCCTAATTCCTGGTTACTTTCTTTATTGTTTGTAATAGCAAAAATTTTATTTCTATTAAAAAATATGAATACTCCTCTTATTAAGCTAATAGATATAAGAAGCAGATTTAAACTAATTTCTGTATTTGTGAAAATTAAATATAAATATAATGAAGAAGTCGTAATAAATATATAAAAAGATCTTTTTGAGACTTTTAAGACCTTATTGTCTATGTAGTCATAAATTCTTATATTCTGGACTAAAACATAAGATAGTGCATATAAAACACTAGCCAACATAAAGCCGTTTATAACTAGCTGGTTAACTGCTAATAAGGGGAGTGAAATTAACAATACAAGGTGGTAAACTTTTAATTTAAAATTTTTATATCCAATACCAACGCCTAGATAAGACGGCTTGTCGTAAAAGCCCATCTGAACAGTTTCTGCAAATGAACATACTGATAAAACTAAACCAAAAAAACCAACTAAATCAATGCCATAATATTGTTTTATATACAGAAAAGTAATAAAGGATATTAGGGAGTTGAAACCTATGTCTGCACTGCTATAAATACTTTCAACTCTTTTTTTAAGCATTTTTGGGCTTTGTAGTCATTTAATTATAATAATCATTAACTTCATTCCTACACCAGTAAAAAATAAAAAACCAAAACGGAACGGCTGTTACTGTTGTCTCCAATAAAGGATCAAATATTGATACTATCGATACAAAAACTAATAATGTAGTTATTGAATGTTTTATATTTTTTCTGAAAAATTTTATAGATAAAAATAAAAATATCACAAAATTTATCAATCCAAACCTATAAAGCATTGTTAGAAATGTGTTATGTCCACTTCTTAATGGGTTCGAAGAGTTAATTGATTCAGAGTAACATAAAACCGAGAGAGCTTTTTCATTAACTAATTTTTGTGGAATAGAAAAACCTACACCATGACCTATGAATAATTTATTGCTCTCAATCAAGTCTCTAGACATAGCTGTCCATAAATTTAATCTCCAGGTGACATTACTTGGACATACTTCTTTGAGAATAGAATTATTAATTGAGATAAGATTCCTGCTTATTGATATAATTTCAGGATCACAGTTGAAAACTTTTGTTGTGTCAATGGATTGATGAGAGTTGCTGGAGCATATTTTCATGTATTGAAAATAGTCTTCTCTATCACTAAAATTGGCATCAAGATTTTTAATTGAATTATTGAAAGAGTTTCTATATTTCAAATCAATCTCACTCTGATATAAATTATTATTGAATCCATATTCAATTTCAGACAATAGGGGCATAGGATTTGAGAATGAATTTTCAAATCTAATTTCACAGCTTGTTTCGACTTTATCATCTAGAAAGTTTGAATAAATACATTTAGGATTATTTAATCTTATCCTCGAAAAGCCAACTTGATCAATTTGAGAAGATATTTTAACTTCATTAAAATCTGACATACTCTCTTTAATTAAGTCTTCGCTTTTGTAGTTTAAAGTTAAAGAAATTATGAATCCTATAAATAGAAAAGAAATAAACTTTAATATTTTTGTATTTTTATACAAATAAAAACTCATCATTAAATAAAAAAATAAACCTAATAAAACTGTCCTGCTCTCGTAGATAGAAAAACCTAAATAAACACCCGGCAACGTATATAGATACATATTCCTGTTATTATTTTTGAAACTAATATGAATAAACATAATGAGAAATAAAGTTGTCTCAGTAATTTTTAAGTCCAAAAGATTTATCCACGGTAATGAATAATTTGAAAGTTTTATTCCCAAGAAACTTTCTATAAATGGTGATCTGTCAAGTATAAAATCTGTAACTAAAAATATTGAATATATAGTGGTTAATAAAATAAAGTTTAAACTACTTACTACTTTTTTCTTCTCCGTAGAAAAAACAACTAATCCAATTATTAATGGATACAGTAGAAAAATGAAATCTTTGCCGATTAGTTCAATTTCAGAATTATCTGCTTGAAATGAATAAAACAAAAAAAATATTAAAATATACACTAAATACCAATATTGCTTTTTAAAAAAACTTTTCCAGAAGACGATGTTTGTTATTTGTAAAAGAATTAAAAAAAATAGTGTGTAATCAACTATAAAACCTGGAAAAGAATTGATCTTTATAAGTGTAAAATCTCTTCCTAAGATAATTATGAGAAATGAAATGAAAACTAAGGTTAATATACTAATTGTTTCTACGTTTTTTTTGATATTATTCTTCATTTATTATCTACTAGTTCGTATATATTAAATTGACCTATTTTTTCTATTAACTTATAATTTTCTAATTCTGAGCTGTATTTAATCAAATCAACTTCACTAATAATTAAATAATCTGGATTTTTTAATATGCTACCTTTTTCAAGATAGACAGCATTTTTACTAGTGGCTAATCTTATCAACCTTGGCTTATCAGCTGAAATATACTTTTTTTTATCAACATTGCTGTTTATAAAACTATAAAGCCTATTACTTTCATCATTAAAGGCTTCATTAGGAAGATTTACATTTAAGGGGAATTGTAGATTTATAATAACCAAGGATGCTATTAGATATACTCCCAAGTTAATTTTCAAAGACTTGAAATCAAGTAATTCAAACATAAGTATAAAAATTGATGGAAGAAGGACTAATAAAAACCTTACTCCTTGTTGGTTTAAGTAGAGTGAAAAAAATAAAAAATAGCCGAGTATGAGAAGATTATGAATAGAGATATTGTTAAGACCCAACAAAGTCTTAATGAGTGTGTATACCAATAAAGAAAAAATAAAATAATTAAATAAGCTATTTTGAATAAACTCTGGAAGCATTGAATCTGATAATATATTCAGGTTGTATCTAAAATTTAAAAAATACGGTGAGAATTGACGAAAATGATCCTTATATTCTCCTAAAACATATCTGTACGGTGAAAGATAAACAAAGATATATAAAACAGAAAATATCAAATATGAAAGTCGGAGTTTATTCAAAATCTTTTTTTGATAAAGATAAACTGTTACTGCAAACAAAAATACTAAACCTTGAACTTTAATAAGAAGAGTTAGGAAAGCAATTAGTAGTGAAATAAAAGGTCTATTTTTATTCTCTAGGAAATATAGAGAGATTAAACAAAGTAAAGCGAACATTAAATCAGACTCTATTGAGTGTGAAAGGGTCATTATTTCCTCTGAAAACAAAAAAAGACATGAAACAAGAAGTGCATAAATATTTGATTTTTTTGAAATAATTAAAAAACTAAAAAGTATATATAGACTAAAAAAAATAATATTTAAAATTTTGTAATATTTAAATTCACCGCCAGAAAACACTTCAATAATCTTAAGCGCAGCCGGATAACCGATTGGATATGCATTAGGTCCAATTTGTGTTTGAGAGTATGAATTTAGTTGTGATTGTATTTCAAACTCGGTAGAAGAAGAATCAAAAAGTGCCTTACTTTGCATTATGTACTGAGCGAAGTCATCACCATAAGAATAATGGGAATTTAGCTGACTTATTTGTAAAAATAAAAATAAGATTAACAATATAATAAGAGATAATAATTGTTTATTTTTCAACATATATAAATTAATTTAATACTGAAAAAAAAGAAGTTGTTATTTATTATTTTTTGTGAGAATCCCTATTGATGGAGTATTTTCCATTATTAAATAATAAAAATCATTATCAACATCATATTTTATGTCTCTAATTCTTGCACCTACTTTCATAGGAGAGATATTAATGACCTGAGAATTTTTAAAATCTATTTCCACCTCATAGATTATATTACCTTTTAGTGTTGCGACTAAGTAATTACTTCCGCCAAATGAATAGTCTTTCTCTATTGCACTTATTCCATGTAAATCATTTTGTTCATATTCAAAATACCAAGCAGGCTCTACAAATCCATAGCTTTCATGGGACTTATTAAGAGGAGCTTCAGGTTTAGTGCCACCATCATAATGTGTACCATAAGAAGATATAGGCCATCCATAGTTTTGAACCTTTTGAAGGTTTATAATATTTATTTCATCGCCACCTTTTGGACCATGTTCTGAAATTAAAAGGGATTCCATATCATCTGAAAGGATTAATCCCTGTGGATTTCGATGACCAAGTGAGAGAATTTCATCAGATCCAGTATCTAAATCTATTTTTAATATCTTTCCAAACCTACTTTCCATATCTTGAGGTTTTTCATAAGCTCTAAAATCGCCAGTAGTAAGAATTAACTTATTGCCAGGCAGTTTTGCTAATTTACCTCCAGACTGATGAGCATTAAAAGGACTAACAGATCTTAATACGCACTCGTCAATTGTATAAAATTTTTCAAAATTTAAAAATTCAAGATTTAAATCTGCTTTGACAATTGCATTACTTACACAGTCATTTTCAACCTCTTCTATGTAACTAATATAAATTTTCTCATTAATTATTAATATATCTTTTAAACTTTCCCAACCAATCGTATCAAATACGTAACTATTTGAAATTATGTCTTTAAGATTATTTTTTATTTCATAAAATTTAATTTGATCAGTACTTACTGTAGGTTTTTCAGCATAAAGTAAAATACCAGATCCTGTTGCATATAAAAGTTTATCTTCATATAGTTCCATATATCCAACGCTTTTGCCACCATTTTCATAAAAACTATATTCAAAACAACAAATTTGGTGCTTTGTAAGCTGGTACTCTAGTGATAATCTAACATTTTTCGGCAAACCTTCATTGATTTCCCTAGAAGGTGAAAAATCTAGATATTTACTTAGGGGCGTAACGGCCTCTTCAGTGTCTTCAATAACCGTTTCAATCAAATTTCTGTCAACACTTAAAGCTTTATTAATGGTTCCGCTGGAGTTGATTGTAAAATTAGTAACGATACCTAAACCAGCAAAAATAATAACGTAGCTTAATTTAATTTTCTTTAATTCAATATAATTTGCAACCATAAAAACAAATGGGCATGTAAGTAAAAATATAAGTAATAAAAACCTAGAAACATCATATATTCTCAAGAAGTAAAAAATAATAAGCGTAGAAAATGTAAGAATTATAAAGTTATATTGATAAGTAAAAAACTTCTTTAAAGGAACGTCTATATTTTTCATGAAAAAATAATCAGTAATGACGGCAATAATTGCTACTACTAAAACTATATAAATAGGTGTGATAAAGAAGTCTTGCCCTAGAATAATTAATCTTGAAACATCATCGTAAAGGTATCTTAGAGAAATATTTCCATCAAAAATAATTAATAAATTTAGATATGAAAATAATATCAAAAACTTAATAAATAATTTTTTCAAATTCATATATTGATAATAATTCCCTCTTGATTTATTATTTCTTAAAATTTTAAAACAACTAGTAATTAAAGGTTTATAATATTGTAACTTGAAAGCAAAAAAACTAGCTAAAAATTACTTATTAATTCTTCTGATTTCCTCATTTTTATTCATGTTTTATTTTGTATTTAATATTCAAGAACCCAACTATTTCTTGTGTAATGAAATAATTCTTTATGAATATGAATTTTTAGATAATGAATTTACATTTTCATATCCAAAAAGTTGTGATCAAGAATTTTACCATGAAGGGTTTACAGACTTTAAAAATGTATTTTCTGAGACTTTTAACTACCAATCAAGGCCACTCTCGATACTTTCTGTAAATCTTTTCTATGAAATAATTAACATATTTGGAATTAATTCCACTACAAATGCACTTATCTCAACCTTTCTTGTACAGAATTTTATCGTATTGACAGTCGTTACAATATTAGAAAATATATTATTTATAAAAAAACAACAAACATCAAATAGCTATATTTTTCTATCATTAATAGTTCTACTAAGTCCATTATTTAAATGGGGAATATTTGATCCTTCTCATCAATTATTAACTATGTTGGTAATCATTTTCTATCCATTCCTTATTAAAAAAAATATAAATATAACATTTCAAAACTCTCTTTTGATTGGTACTTTATTCTTATTGCATAGATCATTTTTAATAGGATTTATTTGGTACCTATTCTTTAGTAACCATCAAAATTTGTTTGGGGATTTAAAAAAGAAGTTGGCTAACACTATCTATGGGCTTATTCCATATGTCAGTTATAACTTATTTATATATTTTGGTCTTAATCAAAAACCTTATGATGCAAATTCAGCATATTGGGGCCAATTCGTCTGGTTATATGATTTTGTCAGAGGAAAGGTCAGATATCAAAGTGAATGGCATTGTGTAAGTATTCCCGAGAATTTTCAGTGTTACTTTGCAGACAACTACGATACTCTTATTTATCTATCAATACCGTTAATGCTGATACTAGCAAATCATTTTCTAAAAAATAGCAAAGTCTTATTTAAAAATTACTCATTTGAATATTATATAATCTCATTATCGGCCTTCATTTTCATTTTTTGGTCGTTAATTGGTTGGTATCCTCCCATCAGATTCAGTTATTACAGCATAGGCAACTTGATAATTTTAATTTTTGCTTTAAACATTATTAAAATTGAGAGCTCTTTATTGAAAAGCTTTACTTTATTATCATATTTATCATATACCTTATTTCTAAATCATTGGAACGATCCGAATATAATTTCAGTAAATGCAGGTACGTCAATCTCACTATTTCTTTTAATATGTTTAATTTTTATATCAATTTATAAAAATAAAGTAATAGAAAATTAAATCATTTCATTATCAGATTCTTTTAAACTTAACTGATGATAAATATATATGCTTTAACAACACTAGCTTTTGCATTATTTTTATGTTTTCAAATTTATGAGGTCAGGCTACATAATATTTCTAATGTTAATAAAATTCAAGACTATCTTTTAAGATCAAACATCAAAAGTAGCTATATATTAATTTTTTTGTTCTTAATAGTTACTCAATCCGCATATCTTAACTACGAAACTATCGACTGGGACACAAATTCGTATTTAGTTTCTTCACAAGATATTCTCCGTGGAAACCTTCCATATGAGACACAATGGGAAAGTAAGCAGGTCTTATTTTATTATTTTTATGCCATTTTAATTAAGCTATCTACTGGAAACTTGATAGCCTTTAAACTTTTGAACGATTTAATACTATTTGCAATTGTTGGAGTGCTGTATGTTTTAATTGAGAGTTTTACAAAAAGTTCATTTAAAGCTCTATTTTCTTCTTTATTTTATTTGTCTATTATGAGTCAGCCATGGGCTAGTGCTGAATTTTCAGAAATCTATTCTTTATTCTTTATATCCATTGCTTATTATTTTTTAGCCATCAAGAAGATAACCAATAAAACCTGTTTTTATATGGGGCTTCTATTGTCTTGTGCTTCGTTGATCAATATTGGGTCAGCTTTATTTACAATACCGTTTGTTATACATTTATTTTTTACTAACAGAAAGAAGATAATATTATTTATTTTTGGTACAAGTGTTTTACATATTTTTTTCTTTATAATATATTTTGCTTTCGGTCAGTTGGATGTTTATTGGTCTACTTTGTTCACAATACCTAATGCTTATAGAGGTGAAAGTATGAATCTCGTCAAATCAGTAATTGATTTCTTAAGATCTTTATACGAATTTAATATATGGATATATTTGGGTCTAATATTTTTATCAGTGTCTTTATTTATAGATTTTATTAAATTTGATAATTTAAAAAATAAGTTAAAATTTTTTAAAACCCCTCATCTATATTTCTTACTGACTTCAATAGTTTTTTATTATTTAGCATCACATGGCTATTATCACCATCTAATATTTTTTATTTATTTTTTCCCTTTTCTCATAGTAAATCAAAGACAGCCTCTGTCTAATATCCTTTTTTCAGGAATAATATTTTTAGGAGTTGCATCAGGTATTTCTTCAGTAGCAAGTACCTCAATATCTAATTTACAAAATTTAGATGTCGTTTATTCTAATTATCCTCTTAAAAAACTTTCTTCAGAAATAGATAATCAATTTAATGATGACTACAGTATTTTAGCTTTGGATACTTTATTAGTTCTATACTATTTAGACAAACCTAATTTTTCTTATATAGTTCATCCTTCAAACCATAATGAAGAATTTATTACAGATAATCTTAAAAAAATTGGGAAAGTTAAAGACAATGAACCCAAAAGGTTGGTTGAGTTAGAACCAGACGTAATTATTTGTTCAAATAATACAATTATCCATTGTGAAATTTATGATTACAAAACTAATTATTTTGAATTAGATGCTTTGCAATATAGGCAAGATCCAAATTTACAGTTTTATGACAATCAAACTTATCATTTTAGAGTATTTATAAAAGAATCATAGGGAGACGACAATTACTGAAAATTTTTGGAATCAAGATATTACAGAAGGTTATTACGATAAACTTTTAACATCTGGCTTAAACAAGAATAAAGGGATTCAAGCTGCATGGCATCATATAACTTTTTCAGCAATAGCAAGTGAAATTAGCAAAAAAACTACTCATTTAGATTATGCAACTGGGCCTGGAACTTTTTTGGGTTTATATTTAAAGAGTAATAAATCTATTGGAGTAGATATTTCTAAAAATCAAATTGAGTATGCAAAAGCGCAATATCCAGAAAAAACTTTCTATACTGTTGAAGAATTTGAAAATCTTTCCAAGAAGAATACCTTTGATACCATAACAGTGATTGGTTTATTAGAGTTTCTTTCAGATGAAGAAATTTTAGATTTAATAACATATTTAAAAACTCTTCTAAAGAAAGAAGGAAATATTATATTTTCAACTCCAAATTTCAAAAGTTCAATGAAACTATTTTCAAAACTTTTAAAATATTTAAGCCCAATCAGCTATGAAGATGAGTGGATAAGCAAAAAAGGAAAAAAAGATTTTTTTCAATTGTTTTATGAAAATAATATACATAATTTTTCCATTGAAAACCACATTAATTTTGGTATCATTTTTTCTTTTTTTAATTTAAATTTTGGTACAAAAACTAGCCAGACAATTGCCAAAATTTTTAATTATAAAATTGGCTGGATTCTATTAATAAAATTATCTAAATAACTAACACTGTCTAAATTGAACAGTAAAATTTTTATGTGGACAATTTAAAGATAAATATAAGTATCATTCTTCCAACAATTAATGAAGGTAAAAATCTTTTAAATCTTATACCTGATATTTACAAGACAACTAATAACATAAGAAAAATTAATTTTTGTGAAGTAATTGTTGTTGATGATGGCTCCACTGATGATACCCAGGACATTCTAACTAAATTAACCAAAGTGCATACCTCTATAAAATATATTAAAAGAAAAAATAAAGCCTCATTACCACTATCTATTTGGGACGGAATCGATATTTCAAATCAGGAATATGTCATGTGGCTTGATGCTGATGGTTCGATGACAACTAAAGGAATTAATGCCATGCTAGATGAATTAATTAATGAAAAAAGTAAAGTAGTAATAGGTTCAAGATTTGTTCAAAATGGGGGATATAAAGGAATTCAAAGCAATAGTACAAACTTTTTTTCAGCTATAAAAAATGTGTACCAGTCTGAAGACTCTGTACTTGCAGTATCTCTTTCTAAGATTTTTAACAATATCATACGCTTATTCATTAATTGTGGCATCAAAGATGTAACTAGCGGTTTTATTGTTGGTAAAAGAGAATATTTTTCACTATCTCAGTTTCAATATGCATCTTACGGTGATTACTTCATATACTTAATAAGGGATTTAAAACTAAAAAATATATCAATGGTTGAAGTCGGGTATATATGCGAAACTAGAAAATCAGGAACATCTAAATCAGGAACCACTTTTTTTATTTTATTAAAAAGAGCACTACCTTACTTTAAAGCAGCATTTAAAGTAATAAAGTAATATGAAAATATATGATGAAAATCAAAATTTACTGGCTGAAATTATAAAATCAGATGAGATTGTCAATGAAAAAAGTTTCTACACTGATGAAAGCCAAGAGTTTCAATTTGCTTCATTTAATCTTAAAAAAAATACAACAATAAAAAGACATATACATAATTTACAAGAAAGAGTAATAAGGACGACCTCAGAGGTTATTGTTGTTATTGATGGAAGTATTGAAGTAGAAATTTACAATATTAATGAAGTACTTCAAGAAAAAATCATTTTATTGACTGGTGACTCCATAGCTTTATATTCTGGAGGTCACGGCCTTAAGTCAGTTGACAATGCTAAGTTTATCGAAGTAAAACAAGGTCCTTATAATCCAAAAACCGATAAAAAACTATTTTAATATATGATTAATGTATTTGAACCATCTATAACTTTTAAGGATAAACTATCAGTTTGGAAAACACTGTCACAAAATAATATTTCTGGCACAAGCCCGGTAGTAAAAAAATTTGAATCTGAAGTAGCAAAAAAATTTGATAGACAGTATGGAGTGGCTGTAACTAATGGCAGTAATGCCTTAGATCTTTCATTTGAATTATTACATCTAAGTAAAGGGGACGAAGTAATTATCCCAGCGTTCACAATTATTTCTTGTTTATCTGCTGTTATTAGATCTGGAGCAACCCCAGTTTTTTGTGATGTAGACATCAGGACGTGGAATATAAATTTTGAAGACTTAATAACTAAAATAACAAATAAAACCAAAGCTATACTAATGGTTCATACCTATGGGTTAACCTCGCCAGCCAATGAAATCCTACAACTTTGTAAAGATAAAAATATTTCATTAATTGAAGATGCTGCTGAAGCGCACGGGCAAGTTATAGATGATAAAAAATGTGGTTCATTTGGGGAAATATCAACCTTAAGTTTTTATGCTAACAAGCACATTACAACGGGAGAAGGAGGAATGATATTAACCGATAACAAAGAAATTTATTATGAAGCAGTAAATATGAGAAACCTAGATTTTAATGAAAAAAGATTTGTGCATGAAAATCTATACTGGAACTACAGGATGAGCTCCCTTCAAGCTTCTCTCGGTTTATCTCAATTGAAACGACTACATCTCGTCATAGGGGAAAAGACTCAACAAGGAGAATACTACCTACAACTACTTAAAAAATATAAAAACTATTTTCAACTGCCCTTGCAAAAAAGTAAAAATATAGAAAATCATTTTTGGGTATTTGGCATAGTCTTAAAATTTAATAATTTACGAGATTTAGTTATGAAAGATCTGAAAGATAAGGGGATCGAAACCAGACCTTTTTTTTGGCCATTACATTTACAACCTTCTCTTCCTGAAAAATTTTCTACTAACCATATTTTTCCAATAAGCGAGAATTTAGGCAACAATGGATTATATTTACCAATTGGCCCACATATTAACAAAGCACAACAACGCTATATTATCAGCAGCTTAATTGAAGTAATTGAAAAAAGAATTGAAAATGCTTAAAGAGATAACGGTTCTAATACCAACATACAATCGGCCAGAATTATTGAATAAAAATTTAGAGTCAATATCCTCT